>OLRE01000087.1_pt1 | contig 102659 bp, 125 predicted proteins | sample 1672461 | NCBI WGS metagenome assembly OLRE01 (sample SAMEA3136688, study PRJEB25190) | human gut metagenome | biome: human gut; feature: human-associated habitat; material: faeces | place: Austria | collected 2013
CCCCGTCCGCGGCTCCGGTAACTATGCTTCCGATGAGCAGAAAGAAATCGCCCATTTGAAACGTGAACTCCGTGATGCTCAGGACGCACTTGATGTACTAAAAAAAGCCATCAGCATTCTGGGAAAATGACAGAAGCCATTTATCTTGAAGTTACTGAAAAGACGGAAGCTGCCAGAAAACAGAATCGCCGGGTTTCCGTCTCCGGAATGCTGAAATATTTAGGCGTTTCACGGTCCGGATATCGTTCATGGCTAAACCGTACTCCTTCTGATACAGAAAAACGCAGGGATTACATCAAAGCCAAAATACAGGATATTTATGATCAATCAAAGCAAAACTACGGAGCACCAAAGATCACCAGAAAGCTCCGTCAGAATGGGGAGACCATCTCAGAGCGCACTGTCGGAAAATATATGAAGGAAATGGGGATCAAAGCCCAATGGGTGAAACCATGGACGGTCACTACCATGGATTCCGATTTCAGTAACGAACTTCAAAATATCCTGGATGAACAGTTTACTCCTGAACGCCCAAATGCAGTGTGGTGCAGTGATATCACATATATCTGGACAGCCGAGGGCTTTGTGTATCTGACAAGTATTATGGATCTATATTCCCGTAAGATCATTGCATGGACGCTCAGCCGGACTTTAGAAGTAGCCTGTGTGATTGATACCATCAATAAAGCGAAAGACAGACGTAATACACAACTGCCGTTGATCATTCATTCCGACAGAGGAAAACAATATGTATCCCATGCATATCGGGAAGCTACTGCCAAAATGCAGCGCAGCTACTCGAAAAAGGCCTTTCCATGGGATAATGCATGTATGGAATCGTTTCATGCGCTTATCAAACGGGAATGGCTGAACAGATTTAAAATACGTGATTATCAGCAGGCATATCGTCTAATATTCGAGTATATTGAAGCCTTTTATAATACCAAACGGATTCATAGTCATTGCGGATTTATGTCGCCAAATGACTTTGAAAAACTATATGAGCAGACACAGACAAGGGAACTGTTCTTAGTAAGTTAAGATGAGGGAAAATTTCTCATTTTAATTTGTACTAAATCTTGACATAGGACCATCTCCATACCCAAGGTCGTATTGCTGAAGAAACCGCACAGCTCCGACATTCCCTAAAGCATCCTTCAATACCTTCATTCCAACCATACGAATTTCCATCGGATTATTAATATTCACATCCGACATTCCAATCACCTCTCAGATAAAAGCAGCCCGCTCCTTTATTTTGTAATCACCAATGCTCTGCCAACAGAAAGTCCGCCAAATGCACGATCCGGATACCATTCTCTATCCCAACATCCATGCTGTTTGTCGTCACCACATATTTGGGATAATGGTCTGGAATGTCCATCAAGTTTCCAATTTCCCGGTCTGAGTTTTCAGGCAGCTGCACACAAACCTGCACATAAACCTTCTCATCCCGGCGGACACCGATAAAATCAATTTCTTTGGAAGCGTTTTTTCCTATATAAACGTCATATCCCCGGCGCTTCATCTCCAAAAATACAATATTCTCTAAAGCGCCATCCAACATCTTCCGGTTGTAACCCAAAAGACAATATTTCAAGGTCACATCCGCAAGATAATATTTCTCCTGCGTCTTTAATATGCTTTTCCCCTGAATATCATAACGATGGCAGGGATAGATGATAAATGCCTGCTCCAGCCAGCGCAAATAATTATAAATGGACTCTGCCGATACAGTCCGGTGTTCGCTTTTCAAAAATTTAGCAATCGAACTGGCTGAAAAGGTTTTCCCCATATTTTCAACAATATATTTCACAACACGATCAAACAGATCCTGACGGTTGATCCGGTGACGCTTTACAATATCTCTGGAAATCACCGTATGGTAGATGCCATTGACAATCTGGTAGGCACTTTGTTCATCATAATTGCCTAATGCAATGATGGGGAATCCTCCAAAACGAATATACTCTTCCAGCAACTCCTTTTCAGAGCGGAAATCCTGACTCTTGAAATCCAGATATTCCTTAAAGGACAGTGTATATACAGGGATGGATACAAACCGTCCGGTCAGGTAAGTGGATAATTCACTGGACATCAACTTTGAATTGGAACCGGTCACATAAATATCCACATTCTGTCCTTCCAGAAGGCTGTTTACACACCGCTCCCAGCCTTTGACCTCCTGTATTTCATCTAACAGCAGGTAACAGCGGCCCTTTCCCTGAATGTTGTTAAGTAGTTCCTCATACATATCTTTTGCGGAAATATCTTCCGGAATGTCCATTTCCGTGTATCGTTTCTGGATGATATGGTCCTCAGGAATCCCCCTGCTTCGGAGTTCATCCGCAAGCATTTCAAAAATCGTTGATTTACCACATCGACGTACCCCTGCAAGGATTTTCACCAAAGGTTGGTCGATAAAAGGCGTGATTGCATGAATATAGTCCGGTCTGACAATCATGTGAAGACCTCCCTTCAAACAAAATACTCTTTGTCTCATTATACCCAAAACTTAATGATTATACAATATATTTTTCTTGTTAGACCTTATAAACTTTTGAAATAGAACTATTTTTTCCACTTAAAGCCTTCATGCAAATCAGACTATATTCCTGCATCGCTATTCGATTCCTATCAAAAAAAGCCGCCTGCAAAAGCAGACGGCCCTATAGTAAATACTATGACGCCCGATTCAGCGCCCACATTCCTCTGGAGACATGGATAAAATGCTTCGGGCTGCACTGCAGTGTCTGTCGCACTTTCTCCCGCCACCACTGATTTTTCTGTGCTTTTTTATGCGGTTCAATCTGACTGTATATATAGGAAAGAGAAACAGCTTCCTTGCATGGTTCCAGCACTGCCGCTACCACATCCCGCCACGTCGCTCCGGGCATATCCCGAATATCCACCATCTGTGTTCTGGCCATTAAGATCGGATACAATAACGGAGCATCCTTTCTTACAATGACCACATACTCATGCAGGATCGGTATAAAACGGCCTGAGTAAGAAACCTGACCAGAAAAGCAGTTATGCTGGGTCTTAATAATAATATTCTCCAGCGTTCCCGGCTTCACCAATTCCAGCGGCATACTGTATAGCCGTCCTTTTTTCTTGATGTCACCGACCAGTACAGCCATCCGTCCGCCCTTTTCCAGCGCGCAAAACTGTTTCATCATGGCATAGTTCATCATTTCCACAAACCGATGCCAGTCCGGTATCTGGGAAAGATCCCTCGTACACGGATCAAACCCATATTTTACCTGTACCTCTTTGTCACTGTACATCTCTCCCGCATACTGAATAATATTCCAGTATGGAGGATGCCAGAAAATGAACGGAGGCCGTTCCGGTATTTCACACTCCAGCAGGTCAAACCCGCTGTGAAGATCATAACAATGGCTGGGAATCCCCATTTTTTGCGCCGCATCCGCTGTTGTCCCGCTGCCGCACATGTAATCACAGATCTCCGCCGGTTTAAAAAAGCCGATCAGATCCTCAATCAATTTTGGAGAGCAATTTCCCCGGTATTTATTATTGCCGCCATCTCCGCGCTCTGGATAGGATACCACGCTTGTCAGCGGCCTGATCGTATGATTCTGTTGGCAAAACACATTTCTCGCCTCCTTATCCGCCATTTTCCACGGAACAGTAGTCAATCAGTATCTCCTGATCCGTCAGAATAGAAACATATTTTCGGATAATTTCATCCAACATTTTTTGAGTGACTTTCTGATCCTCTTCGTGCCTGTTCCATGGGTAAGTCGGTTCATATACAAGATAGTCCATACCCTCATAGTCATCACAAGCTGTAAACTGAATGTGTTCTGCCTCCGCAATGACCTTCTTAAGCAGGGTTGCGAATCCCAATAAAAACTCATTATCCACTTCACCATAATCTTCTACTGTTGGATCAGTAATATTTTCCTCCTTCAGCCACTGCTCCACTTGACGTTCATACTCAGGGGCATGGTGAAGCAATTCCTGAACACGCTCAGGGGATTCAATTTCAAGATCTGAAACACATATCCCATAACCATAAATATGCCATGACTGATAACTCATTTCCCAACCTCCCCTTTATTTTCCGGTAAAAGGCTGATAAAATGCGCATCTTGCTCTAAATACTCATTCATCATTTCTTTTGCCAAATTTGAAATGGAAGTCCAGTATAACTCACTAAACAGCGTGTCATTATAAAGCATACCGCTTCCCAATTCATCGTAAACCATATATTCCTCCTACTAAATGTGGTAATCAATAGCCACAAGCACATCATTATCTGAAAGGTTGTCTAAAAAATCAGCAATTTGACTCACCCATGTTGTAGTGCCTGCTTGAGAGTTATCTGATTGTTCCGGATAATCATCCTCGGAAATCCAGCTTCCGTTCCGAGTGATAATATCATGGGGAACGAATGGATATTCGTAATCTTTAAAAGCGCCTTCCCTGCGCAAATAGTCTTCCAGCTTATCTCCCAAGTAGTATTGATACGCATCGCCATACCGAATCCCTTCTGAGGTCCGAACCCCCAAAATTCCTTTTGGCCGTTCTCCCGTCTGGAAAAAGTTTTCCAGTTTACAGAACCGCTCCGTTAGTTCTTTTCGCTTCCATTCGTGCATAGCCTGCCACTCAATATCTTTCTTTCTGGCTCCACATACCCATTGATAGTCTTTTGGTGCCTCTGGAACTTCTCTCCTATGAGCCCAACTTATTTTTCCGATTGCATATTCTGTACAAGTTTTTTTTACCAAAAACATGTATGGCCAACGCCCGCCAATGGAATACCCATCCCACATAGCATTTGGATTATAATAATACCCATAGGCTTGCTCATCCTCATTAAAGACCAGACACAATGTATTCTCAGCAAACTCCTTCAGATTGGGATATCGCTTTTTCACTGGATAGTCCGGCAATGCTTTGATCCGTTTTGCTCTTTTTGTACGTTTTTCGTGATGAAAATAGCCAACATTGGTTTCAAATACTTTTCCATCACGGATCACAAAGCGACCGTGATTCGGGTAGCCATGAACGGTAACAATTTTTCCTTGTGGAAGTTTCAGGCAATCATTGGTTCCTTGATATTCCTCCATAACCATTTCGGTCTGATCCCAGAACTCCAAATATTCGGGGTCCTCTGTTACCGCGCTGTAAGGAGCCATCTGGTCAATCACAGCCTCCTGAACCGTGCGAGAAAATGTTGTCCGAAGATTATTCATTAATTCCCAGTACATTTCCTGCATTAATAAACTGTTCCCACCTTTTTGAATACTTTGTTCCAAATTCAATAATCCAGTCTCTATCTGAGTATTTATCTCATGATCTTCCTCTATTTCCGGTATCTCTACCGCTATCAATGCTAAATAGTGCATATCTCTGCTCCTCTCTGAAAACAGACAGGAATGGCAGCTATCGTATCTGGCTGCCCACTCTGTCTGAGTTGTGTGTTGTATTTACCCAAACGGTGGAAATCCCACCGTGGGCAGCTTGATCTTCATTTGTTATACCCGAATATGACGTTTAACCGCAGAGGTGAGCTTTACAGGCAGCTTACTCAGATCGGTGATGTCCATAAAGGAATCCCCATAAATCCGCTCAATATTCTGCTTGTCTGAACCGATAGCGGCGGCAATAAACAGGATACCTTTTCTCCGATATTCCTGCTGAATCCCGCGCAGATCTTCCTCCGCAGCACTTCCGAGATACCCATAATCTGCCGGCTGCCCATCTGAAACAAGGATCAACAGCTTGACCTCCTCCGGGCGCTTCGACAGCTGTTCCGCTACAAACCTCAGCGCTGCTCCGTCACGGTTATTTTCACGGGCTGAAATATCCATCATCCGGTACTTGTCATCCCGGTCAATCGACTCAAATTCCGCATAGGAGTAAAGCATAACCCCCGCATCGGATGTCGAATGTCCATATACCATGACCGGAATATCCAAAGACCTGCAAAAATCATATAAGATGATGGCAGAAGCTCTGGCATAGGTAGCCCGGTCATAGGAACACATGGACCCCGATTCATCTAACAGTAGTCCGACTGCGATTTCCGGGATTTCATTCGGCAGTGCGTTTTTATAGAAAACCTTGCCATCGTTGCGACAAAGGGCATGGGCATCCAACCGACGGCCCATGATCAGCCCTGTCTGTTTTCCGCCGCGTCGCTGATCTTTGAGCTGCTGCATCAGGCTTTTCTGCAGTTGCCGGGAAATCGTAAGCAACGGACCGGATATGGCATCATACTGCTCAACCATTTCCTCCTTCACCTCGGATATCCGGTTAACTTGGATCGATACCCCGGCGTGTACATTGCCATAAGATATACCCTTTGCAACTTCATTGAGTTCCCGCAGCCGCTCATTTTCCAGCTGTGTGCAGGCCGCTCGTTCTGCCATCTTATCCAGAAGCCGCTCAATATCGGATGCGGCAGCATCGTTGCCTTCTGGCGTATAATCATCATTTCGTTCGACACTTCCGCCTGCTGGCTCAGATACCCGCTCGGTTTGATGGTAAGGAATACGGCCGGTTTCCTCAGAGGCAACCTCCTGTTTACTGGTGCCGGATTCTTCTTCAGAATCTGTCTGGGAGGCAGCTTCATTTTCTGCCCCGTCTGTTCCAGACTCAGCCTCGCTCTCCTCGTCCGCAGATTTATTTTCTTTGGCTTTGGCCTTCGTCTGTGCCATTTTTTCTGCATTTGGCATCGGCGCAGAAGGCGCTTCTTCTGTTACCGGTGCGCAATCGCCACAGCCCACAGACGATGTGCCTGCCAATGTCTCCAGTGCTTCTGACAATCCTTCTGCAGCCGAAGCCGTACTGGTACCGGCAGCTTCCGCTTCTTCATGTCTTTTTTTATAAAGTTCTATGTAATCCTTGATAGAGTCCCAGCAGCGGATCAGAATCTGATTTACCACCTTCCACCGGTCTTTACCCGAAGGATTTATCATCGCTTGATCCATTTCCGGAAGCAGGCCAAAGATGGTCTGGATACGCTCATCAGAAAGCAGTTCTTCTCCATACTTGATCTCCCCAAATTTCACATAAGAAAGCATCATCTGTAAGAGACTATCGAAAATGTGCCGTTCTCCTTCTTCCTCCTGTTCGATCATTTGAGTCACTGTGGGCATTTCTTCCCACTGCTGATTCCGCAGCGTTGTCAGGCAATACCCCAGTTTTCCCGGGAACTGAGCAAGCATCCGGCTTTCTACATAGCCATCTTCCAGTACATTGGATATGTGATGGGCAACCAGCTGCAGCATCTCCAAATGGCATCTGTCTTCCCGTACATAGTCCCAGAGTTCTTTTTCACTGCGGACATCCTCAGACCGTCTCAGCCTTGGAGGCTCTGGATACCATTTATACGCTTCCAGATAATTGCTGTAGGTCTGGGCTGTAAGAAAATCTGTAAACAGGCAATGGCCCAGCTCATGGGTGAACAGGCCGCAGATGATTTCATAGCGTTCCTCCCGTTTCCGGTGCCTGGTGATCCATTTATTACCGGCGTTGATCGTCACCACAAGGTTATCCGTCTGCGCCGTTGTCCGTACTTTGGGCTTCCAATATAAATTGACATGGATGCGGCGGCTGTATTGATACCGCCGCGTCTGTGCCATTGCTATATCTTCAAAATGAATCGCAAGAATCCGGGACGTAAAAAACTGCCTGTCCGTGATCTTACTGCGCTTCTCGAAGATCAGCTGTTTTACTTTTTTATGATTCACTCTTGCCAAAGAGTAACCCTCCTTTCTCGTATTGTTATACCGCCCTGCGATAACGGCCAGGGGCAAAAACAGGTTCCAGAATCGTAGTGCGCAGTGCTTCCCGATCCTCCTCATCCGCTGTTGCTTTGCTCAGGATGGTATACAGAGCTGATTCATAAGGATCTCCTGTAATTTGTGTACTGCTAATCCAGTCAATCAGGCTGCGCATACCGCAGGAACCATCTGTAATACTGTTTTTTCGGCAGTAATCTGCCATTTCATTAACAACCTGTACCATCTGAGATACCTGATACTCATCCTCACAGCCCGTCACAGACATAGCGCGCTGCACCATAATCTCCGGAGCCGGAAGTTCTACATCCTCCACCATACTCATACGGTCTACCACGGATTGATTCATATTCCGGCAGCCTTCATAGCTGACATTGGTTGTCACAACAACTACCGCGTCCGGATGCCGCTTAATGATCTCTCCCGTAGGCAGTGTAATCGAGCCGGTCTGTTCCAAAAGAGAATTTAGACCCACCAGAACACCCGGCTGCATAATGGTCGAGGGTTCCTGTATCTCGACGACATACCCATTACGAAGCGCCTTGATAAAATCCGTTTCCACATAGGTATAGGTCTGGCCCGTTGTATTTTCCTGCTCTGGCTTTGTGCTGAGAGCTTTGACTTTTTCTATCACCAGATCCAGAACGACACCAATGCAATCCTGTGTCGTAGCCATAGACTTTTCCACACCAGTCAGCGCCTGATAAACCCCCGCTGGATCATAATCCATATCATCCAGACCTGGGAGATTCATCAATTTTGCCACATTGGCATAAGTCACACCGCCCATGGCCTTTAACTGCTCTCTCTCCTGATCCAGCTGTTTATTCCCGGTAGAACCTTCTTCTGTATTGGGGAATACCATGCCGATAAAATCATAAATCTCTGTACCGGCCGAACAAGTATACTTCACATATGGAAGCCCCAAACCGGCAGCAATCGCCTTGGCCCCCATGGTTTTGCCGGTTCCGGCAGGCCCACGGAGAAGGAAATTGCGCATCTGCATAGGCAGACCTGTTGTTTTCTTGGCATGTATACAAATATCGACCACTTCCTTGGGAATGATATACCAGTCCTCTAACTTTGGCACCAGCATCTGTTCCGTCACAGATAGTGTTCTTCCTGGATTCAGCTGATATTTTCCAATAAAGTCTGAATGGCTGACGACTTCCGCAGCGCAATGGATCTGAGCAGGTCCTGTACTGGCAAAAATCGTGAACTCCCCGGCAGCTACCGTTGTCGGCGTAAAAGCGCCGGAATCCAGCTGCGTCTGGGAAATCCTCATAATATTCCCGGACCGGTCTATGTTTGTGTTGATAAAGGCCGGACAAGAATCATCCGTAATCCGGCGATACACATTGTCACACAACATTCCCATGGCATCTGTAGCACCGTCCATATCCGGATACCCGGATTCCATTTGCTCCCGATAGACCTTTAAGTTATCTGAAAATTCTTCATCAAGGATCAACTGAGGCATAATCGCAAAAAACAGTGCTGCTCCATCTAATTTAGATGTATGTACCGAATATAATTCCATCGTCTCCGTGTTTTTATCATAGACACTGGCAAGGGGCGTCCCCGTTCCGGTATCAAACACGACTAAATGATAAGCATCCGGCCCCATAGAGGATTTGTATTCCGCGACACACTTCTGTCCATCAATCCATCCGACAGCGCCTTCACCAGTACCATTTAAGCAGTTGCAGTACGCATGCACTGCTTTGATCACAGCACCGCAAAGAGTTGCTTCCGTTCCTTTTGAGTACTTTGAAGCCACTTTGACTTTTTTATTTTTCAAAGAATCAAAGGGCTTCGGCAAAGGCCTGGAGTAATTAAAAAGATTCGAGCTTCGTACACTCATAATTTCATTCCTTTCTGCAGCTTCACTGCGTGAGATTAATTTCAATACCGGCATCTGTAGGAACACAATCCTCTATGCCGTTATGTCCAAGCTCATTGCAGATCGCCTGCCAGCTTTCTGATTCCGGCAGTTCCTCTGCGCTGATCAGGCATACTGTCAGTCCATGCGCAATACACTCATTGCATCGTTCATTGAGATCCACGGCATGTGCTTCCACCCATTCAAAAGCCAGAAGCTCATAATTCGGCAATGAAGGGCTTTCCTCTGCCTCAGATCCCACAGTTTTATCCAATGCGGATTTCTGGCTATCCGATTTCTCGGTCTCAGACACATCCGGACAGTCTGGAGTATCTTCCTCGTCTCGCTCTGGAATTTCTAAAACAAGCTTTTCTTCAATGGCCGCCTGCATATAACGCAGTCCCGTAACCTGAAGATTCCGTATCTGAACAATCGCCTCCCGGTATCCCCCGGCGCGATTGAGAAGAATCGAAACCTCCTCGCCGGCAAGAATACAGCTCTTTGCCTGGGCGCTTTTCCACACCCAGCGCGCCTGTGGATACTGCTCTTTTACCAGCTCCGTTACCCGTTCCTGAATCAGGCCAAAGGCCAGTTCCTGAACATCCCTTTCTGTCGGGCGTCTGGGAACCGATGCGGGCAATGGCGCTGCAGGTTCAATGGGATCTACCTTTGTGCTGGCTAAAAAGGCCAGACGCAAAGCGGCGATAAAAATCCCTAGGATCACCAGAAGAAGAATCGGCCAAAGCCGGCAGATAAAAAGAAATATCGCCAAGGCAATCAGGATCATCAGGGCATCATGGGCCAAGTGCCGTTTGTAATCTTTGTCATTCATCAATGCACCTCTTTTCGGGCATAAAAAACGCACATGAATGTCCGATACGATACTCATGTGCGTCCTCTATGCGCTGGATTCATTTTTACTATCCTCTCAGTTATACGTCAAAAAAAGCATTGGCGCCGCCAAAAGGTTCATACCCGGTAAATCCGCCGCCACCGTTATCCGATGTGGCAGCTGACGCCGGTGCCGATGCACTGGCCTGCGCCCCCGGCTGTGCTGTTGCTGCTTTCTGTGTGCCTGCTGGCTCCGTCCCCTCTTTTTGCTGTCGGGTACCGGCCGCGCAGTACTCAATTTCGTCAAGAATAACGACCATAGCACTTTTTCTTTCGTGTGTGGCAGCATCCTCCCACACATCCTCATCCAGCCGGCCCAGAATATTCACAAAAGAACCCTCTTTCAGCTGCATCTTCTTAATGCGCTCGCAGAGCGGTCCAAAGGCTTTCACCGACAGATTGACCCACCGATGATTATTCTCTGCCCTTGTGTCATACACCTTTTTCCCGATCCGGAACCGGACGCTGTCTCCATTTTCTGAGAATCTGAGTGCCGGAGCGCCTTCAAATCCCTTGGAGATGACTACCTCTGTTGCAATAACTTTGAACATAACTTAACTCCTTTCTTGCAGGGTTTGCCTGCTACATGTAATTTATTTCAACCCGTTTTTACGGGAGGAAACCGAAAACAAAAAAAGTGCCAATCAACACTCTTGTGCTAATTGACACTTTGTAAACTCGGATACTTTGGATTTCCTTAAGAAACCTTGATACTGATAATCACATTATAGCATCGGCCTGAATGATAGTCAATCTGCTTTGAAACTTTCCTCTTGGATGCTTTTCTCAATCTCATGCTTTACCAGTTCCAAAGCCAGCCGGACTTTCACCGGATCAAACTGACACTGCCCTTCTACAATATGGTCCTGCAGCTCCTGCCGGATTTCTGCCAGCAGATCAAAGATTTTTCCCGCGTCATTCATCTCCATCGCTTCCTTTCCGAATCTCCAATGCCAAATACCCATTCAGCACCTGACACCCATCTTTTTCGTAAACCGGCGTATTATCCGCTACATAAAGCACAATCCCATCCCCTTCGGCAAGATCCTTTACCCATCGCTTCAGATTCACCCGGACAGTATGCGGGGATACCGTAAAATAAATGACTTTCGTTCTCCTCCGAATAGCGGTTTGCTCTATCCTTTGGCAGGCACCGGATAAGACGACATAGGCCCCACAGACCGAACGCCGGAATAGAAGCAATCCGGAAATGATAAACACGCCGCCAAACAAGATAAACGACAGGCACAGATATATATCCTGATACACGATTGCAATCACAATAAGCAAAAACAGGCACAGTGTTCCGGCTCCCGCCCGCAATAAAATCTGGTTTTTCAATGCCAGTGGAATTTCTTGAAATTCTTCTTTCCATCTTTTTATCATAGCAGTCCTCACAAAAGCAGAATACGCTTTTTCTTTAATAATGATAAGACATCCCGGACAACCATATCCCGGCATCCGGCATGCTCCATTTGCGCCTCCAGTATGTTATCAAAGATCGTCTCACCCGTATAAATTGCTTCGGTCAATTTCTGACGGTTTTCCTCACCGATCCACTGTGCCTCTGGCTCCATTCCATGCTCTCTTAAAAATACCAGCTCTGCCATCGTCAGGTGCATACCGGCCTCACAAAGCCACTTCAGCACCCATTTTTCCTGTGTACTCAGCGGCGCACGAAATCCTGAAACTTTGGCCGGGATCAGTACGCACTGAGTCAGCGCCCGGTATTCTCCTGCTTCATCTGCTTTCGCAAGTTCAACCAGCTCCTGCCTGCGCAGCTGTTCCAACGCCACACGCAAACGCGGGTTTTCCATTTTGCACTGGGCAAAGGCAAAACGTCCATTGAGCCATAAGGCCGCCTGTTCTCCTGTCAGCTGGAAATCCACGCCACATCGGGTTACATGTAAAATCTGTTCCGTTGAACCGTTGACAACAATTCCCTTGGAAATATACTTCATAGCTATCCACCTCATTCGTATCTTTACTCCTATTACACAAGGGAACCATTTATTTTGCAACACTTACAGCAAATATAAAGCCGCCACACACAATCCGATAATAACAGCAACCACACCAGTAATGACAGCAACTCTCTGGATCAGCTTCTTATCCAGTCCTTCCCGCTGACGATCCAGATCCGGCGGCAGGATATCATCATAATAACCGTCATAATCCGGATCTTCTGGCTTTTCCTCACTTTCCGGCTCTGGTGCTGGCTCTTTTGGCTTTTTCTCTTTCCTGTTCTTTCCTTTGCTTCTGTCAGACTTTCTCTTCAGCTTCCGTTCTTTCTTTTGTACCGGCTGTTTTTCTTCCCGGCCTTCCGGCTTTGATATGCCTGATTGCTCCGGTTCCATTTTGTCGGCCGGCTCGTATCCAGAGTCATCTGGCACTTTCGCAGCGGCAGATGGAAGACTTTTTCCACATTCCGCGCAAAAAGAAGCGGCACCGTCTACCAGCTCGGCACCGCAATAGGGACAATATTTCATAGGTATCGCTCTCCTTTGGACAGTATTTGGCCATAACGGCCTGTTCTCCATACGCAAAGGTGGACGATAGCATTATAGCATGGACCTGTTTCCCGGTCATCGGCATAAACCCTGCCATTTTATAGGCATTTCATTTTCACTTCTCCTCACGAACCTTCTGGGCGCAGTAACGGATAAATTCTTCCGCAGTTGGGATCTCTCCTTTCCGAGGCACCTGATTCTGATAGGCTTTTGTTATTCCGCCATCATTAGGAGGATTCCGATAGGCATCATCAATCATCTTCTGTATTTCCGTTCTCACTTCTTTAGGCGTTGTCCCATATTTCCTTGCAATTTCGCGGTAGATTTTTCTCATGCTCATTATCATCACCATAAAATTTTTCTTTAGTATCTAATTTGGATATTAAATATCTATTCTATTCTGTATTATACCTGATTTCGCAATAAAATCAATAAAACAGATACAAAATATCTAAAGTAGATTTTCTGTGAGGTGATACGATGTCTAAAAGCATGTTTCTCATTCAAGGCAACCTGTGTGCAGAACGGGTTCGCCTGGGCCGAGCGCTGCACAAACCGCCACTCACTCAAGAGGAGCTTGCGCGTAAAATCCAGTTTATGGGTGAGGAAGGGATGACAAAACTGATCATTTCCCGAATCGAGCAAAACCAGCGCCATGTCTGTGATGCTGAACTGCGAATACTGGCAAAAGCTCTGGGTGTATCCATGGAATGGCTGGTTGGTGATACTGATGAAATGAATTTTAAGACGAAATGATGAAAGGCTGCATAATGAAAGCAGCCTTCATTTTATATGGTTATATAATTTCTTTATCCGATCTGAATGACTCTTTCCAGATTTCCGTTTTATCAAGAATATCCGAAAGCATGATTTCCTTCAATGCCTGCCCCAACATACCATCCACGCTATGATACATTCTTTCCAGAGTGGCTATCTCCTGTTCAATTTCAAGGGCCGGTGATCCGCAGATTTCTCCAGTCCGCACTGCTCCCTCCATACTCAGAATAATATCATACAGGCTGATCTCCTCTGGAGCTTTATCCAATTTTAATCCTCCAGACGAACCATGGGCGGCCCGGATAAACCCGGCCGCCCTTAGCTTCGCGCTGATCTGGAGCAGATAACGATGAGATACGCCTATAGCTGCTGCCAGCTTCGAGGAGGATACTGTCTTTCCTGCTTTGGCCAGATACAGCAGCATCTGTATCGCATAGTCTGTAGAACGGTTCAACTGCATTGACACTCTCCTCCTCCTCTGCTTTTCTTATAGTATATTGCTTTCACTTTCGCTTTGGTATTTTTCTTTCAGCCGGCGGAAGGTTTCATCGCTAATCACATCCGCTGCACGATGACTCTTTTGCTTTTGCCGCCGTGTAACAGATAATATGGCATTATTATGATTCATGATTCGAGGTTAATCAATGCTTTTATTTTAGCAGTCAAATCATAATCCGTTTTGTAGCAGAAAACGCCGCCATAAAATTTAGTCTGTTGTTCAATCAGGCAATCATCGTCGCCAGACATAAGCAGGAAAGGGACAGTGATCCCTTTTTGACGAATTTCTTCGAGCAAATCCAGTCCTGTGCCATCCTGCATATTATAATCAGAACAGATTGCCTCGACTTTTCGATGTTCCAGCAATCGCAACGCATCTTTTACCCCTGTTGCTGTATAAACCTCAAAATACTTTTCTAAAGCAGAGGTCAAAAAAACTAAAAAATCCAAATTGTCGTCTATAACAAGCAATTTTCTCATTAACTTCCCCCTTCTATCAGCTCCTTATTATGTTCTTATCTGATTGGTGGTTAGAAAATCAGAATTATTTTACTTTCCTGTTCAGCCCTTTCAGAATGAACAGCGCCAGAACAGCACAGGCCAGCAGAACTATGATACCAATTAAGACCTGAACCATGCTTGCATCGTAATAGCCGGAGATATTGAAAACGGCCGTCATGGGATATACCGTCTTTAGCTGGCCGGACATACTTGCGAACAGCCCTGCGAACGAATAAATTTCAGCAAATACCAGCGCCAGCCAGTAACCCTTTTTCATCCGGGCCACCAAAGCGATGATCGGAGAAATGGCAAAGAACACGCCGATCCCATCCAGAAGATATGTTTTCAGGTTTCCCAAAACAAGGCCAATGGACAGAGCTTCAAAGTGCAAAACAGCCTCAATGAGAAAGGTAATAACAAAAAGCAGAAGATAGATTAAGACACTGAATACAAGGGCCAGCACCATTTTGGTAAGCGTCAGCTTCACTTCATCTACGGGAATGAGCCGCAGGGATTTTAGGGTGTCCTCCTGTTCCTCCCGGCAGATCATATAGCTGCCCAGCAGGGCAATGACCGCAGGCAACACATAAAAGGTGGCAAGAGATTGGGCCGCTGTCATAAACCATCCGGCCCCGTCGATATAGCTGTTTTCATAGAACGTGAACTGTCCCTGTGCAAAGACAATCAACGCCACCATGACCGTTGCAAAATCAGCAATCCACAAGATTTTGGAACGGCGGAGTTTCCGGCGCTCCGCCCAAAGTAAAAGCTCCATTTCAAATGCACCTCACTTTCTCTTTTTCAAAGCAGCCCCAGCCAGCAGGACAGAAGCAACGCTCCACACGCCTATGCAGAGGAACGACCCCGGAATGTTGAGTGGCTGGGTAATCACGACGCCCGGAATATCCCGCATGACAATGGCGGTCATACTGGACAGCGGATGCAGGTACATATTCACCATTAAGAGGATAAAGCCGAGGAACGTATAAACCAGTGTCAGGCAGACGGGAAGAATATAGCCCTTTTGGGCTGCGGCAACCGCCAGTACCGGCAGCACTGCAAAGGCGGTCAGCAGAGAGATTTCTATACACTTCCGCAGAAGATAAAGGACGCTCCCGCTGTCAAAGGCAATATAGCCGGGCAGTACGCCGGTAAGGATAGACGCGGCTGCGGTAATCAGCATGAAGCAGACCGAGTACACCAGCACCACAGCAAATTTGCTGAAAAAGTACGCCATCTTATTGACCGGCACGATCCAGAGCTGTTTGAGCATATCATATTGGTTTTCGTTATACATTAGCATGGTACACAGCATCCCCAGCACCACCGGCAGGATGATCCACGGGGTATAGCTGAACGCCGTCCACTTGTAAAACTCGATGGGTTCCACGCCGGTTCCCTTGACACTTGCAAAGTAGAACACGGCGGCCAGCGGCATAAACAGAGCCGCCAGCAGCATGAGCCAGATAAACTTTCTCCGGCGCAGCTTTAGAAATTCAACCTGTATCAGTTTAAGCAATGCCCTCTCCCCCCGTGATCTGCTTGAAATAGTCCTCAAGGGTATCATTGCAGATTTGGGAGCTGATAACAGCCACATCCTGCACCACAAGGGCCTTGTTGATTGCCGCCATATCCAGTGCGGTGTCATAGAGTCGCAGGTTATGTTCGTCCTGCACCGCATAATCCGTCACATGGAACTGCCGTTCCAAAATCAGTGAGGCTTTGGGGACATCCGACACCTGAAGCTGGATGTATTTCCGATTTTTCTTTTCCAAATCCTCCATGCTGCTTTCTTCCAGCAGTACGCCGTGGTCGATGATGCCAATATCATCCGCCAGAAGTGCGATTTCGGAAAGAATGTGGCTGGAAATCAGGATGGTTTTGCCGCGATCCACGCTTAAATCCTTGATAAAATTCCGCACTTCGGCAATGCCGATGGGGTCAAGCCCGTTGGTCGGTTCATCCAGGATCAAAAGCTCCGGGTCATGCAGGATGGCGTTGGCAATGCCGAGACGCTGCTTCATACCGAGAGAATACTTGCTGAACAGCTTTTTGTCCCGGTAAGGAAGCCCCACGACTTCCAGTGCGTTCTTGACGGCGTTAGGCCGGGGCGTCCCGCGTAGCTTCGCAAAGATTTCAAGGTTTTCTGTGCCGGTCAGGTTCGGGTAAAAGCCGGGAGTTTCGATGATAGCCCCAATACGGGGATAAATGCGTTTCTCATGGCCTTTGATGTTCTGGCCGAACACATCTACTTCGCCGGAAGTGATTGGCGTAAGGCCCAAAATCATTTTCATAATGGTGGTCTTACCGGCTCCATTTCGGCCCAAAAGCCCGTAAATCCGGCCCGGCTTCACATGAATATCCACAGAGCTGACGGCGGTTTGCTCGCCGTAAATCTTCGTCAGCTTTTTGGTTTCAATCACAAAGTCACTCATAAAGATGCCTCTCTTTCTTATTCTGCTTCATTTTTCCAAATGACATAGTTGTAAAGGCTGCCATCCGGGGAATAGTTGATGAACACTTTGAAATCGCCCTTTTCACAGGGAATGACAAATTCAACACGGATTTGGTCGGAGTGTTCCGGCACATAACAGGACACCTCTGGGGAAGCGTCCTCCGGCAGTCCGCCCAGCTTATCGGCTTCTTCCTCCCATGTTTCCTGTATCGCCTCCGCAGAAGTGTTGTCCTGTACGCCCTGCGGCAGCGCATTGAAGAAAGTTTCAAAATCTCCATCCATCATCTGGTTAAAGTATTCGGTTGCTTCCTCTGTAATGGCCTGCTGGTCGGGGGCCTCGCTGGAAGATGGGGCGGCCTGCTGGCAGGCGCAAAGTGAAAAAGTGAACAGAACACAGAGGAATAAACTAATCAATCGTTTCATAGGTCTTTCCTTTCAGTAAGATTGCTTTTTTAGAGCCACGACGGATGCGGCGGCAAACGCGGCACCGATCAGGAGCAGCGAACCGGCACAAACAAGCGGCGAAGTGTTAGGCAAAACGCCTTGCATCAGGCTTTCTACCATAACGGCGGCCGCTTCGGAAATATGGGGATAAATCCCCATCACGCTTGCCAGCGGGTGTATTCCCGTAAGGTAGGCAGGGGCAATAACTACGGGAACCAGATAAAGCAGCGTCATGCCAATAGGCAGGATATATCCTTTTGACAGCGTGGCAAGAAACACAATCGGAAGCATGGCTATGGGGATCAGAAGCCCGCCCGTCAGATACAAAAGGCCAGCATCCATCAGTGTTTGGGCGTTCAGGTCGGGAAAGCCCCCAGCAATCAGCCCGCCGACAACACATAAAAGAAAGGTAATCAGGCACAGCCCCACGGACATCAGGATCACCACAGCGACTTTTGAAAAGTATAGCTGCGCTTTTGTGATCGGGATGATAAGCAGTTCTTTCAGCGTGTCGTTCTTGTGTTCGTCAAAAAACAAAGTTGTGGCGAACATTCCCAGCACGATCGGCAGGAACAGGCTGGACAGGTTCTTAAACGCCAATGTGTAAAAGTCGCCAAAACTATCCATGTAGGGGCTGCTCCTTGCAATGCTGCAAGCCCGCTCAAACGCAAATGCTCCAAACAGCAGCGTCAAAGCCAGAATACACCAGACAATCTTATTTCGCTTCCATTTCTGGATTTCAGTTGCAATGATCGTCATGCGGTTTCCTCCCTTCATGGTTCCCATTATAAAGGGCAAACCTTGCCATAACCTTGCCGAGAAAAATAATTTTTTCAAAAAAAGCTCTGTGATCTCACAGAGCTTTCGGAAGTATGATGGTAAATGTTGTTCCAGCTTCAAGGATACTGTCTGCCGTGATGGTTCCTTTATGGACGCTTACCAGTTCCTTAGCAATGGAGAGGCCCAGCCCGTTCCCTTTGGCAGATCGGGAGTGGTCGCATTGATACATCCGCTCAAAGATATGGGGGAGATCAGCGGCGGAAATCCCTTTCCCGTTATCAGCCACTATGATTTTTGCCTGCTGCTCCGTTTCGGTCACGGTCAGGGTCACTTGTCTTGCGCCGCTGTACGTCAGGATATTTTGCAGCAGGTTATTGAGAATACGGGTGTAGGCGGTAGGGTCAACCCTCGTCATGTATTCTGTTTCGGGTATCTCAATTTCATAGGTGAGATCGTGGCTTTCCAGCAGCGGCACCCAATCGGCCATGATGTTGCGTGAAAGCTCGTTCAGGTCGCAGACTTCAAAATGAAAAATCTGCTCCCCGGCATCCAGCTTCACCCATTCAAACAGGGCGGTCACAAAGTCTTTCAGGTGGTGGGCTTTTTCCATAGCTACCCGAATATATTCTTCCTGCTCGGCCCCTGTCACCATCTTGCTTTCCACGGCTTCCAAATAGCCCACCAGAGAGGCAAGCGGCGTTTTCACATCATGGGAAAGGCTTGTCATAAGCCGTTTATAAGCCTGCTCGGATTGCTTCTGCTGTATCAGTCGGGATTGGCTGCTCATAGCAATCTCGTTGATGTCATAGCAGATTTGTTTCGTCAGATCGCTTTCCCGCGCCAGCACACGGCGGTTCAGGTTCCCGTTCTTTATATCTGCCAGAGCGTCTTTGATAAGGGAAAGCTGGCCCCGGACGCGGTGAAGTTTTGCCAAAAGGTAGCCGATTACCAGCAGGGCAATCAATAGGGCCAGCAGCAGATAAAGATTTAACTCCATGCTCATGCCTCCTTATTGAACCGATACCCCACCCCCCGGACGGTTTGGATATAAAACGGCTGTTCTGGATTTGGCTCAATCTTCTTCCGTAGTTTACTGATAAAGGCCATGATATTGTTATCGTCAAAGTCGTATTCTTCCGTCCATACCTGCGTGTAAAGCTGCTTTTTTGTAAATACCCGTCCCTTATTGGATGCCAAAACCAGAAGCAAATCAAATTCCTTGCCGGTTAGCTCTACCGAGATATTTTGGACAGTCACCGTCCGATTGACTTTATCAATCACCATATCTTTCAGAAGCATGGTGGCGGCCTCGTTCCCGGTCACGGGATTTAGGGTGGTGTAACGCCGGATTAGGGAATTGACGCGGGCCATCAGCTCGTTAATGCCGAAAGGCTTTGTCAGGTAATCGTCCGCCCCCAGCCGCAGGCCGGAAACCTTATCTTCCTCATCGCTTTTGGCGGTCAGCATCAGCACCGGCACATTATTTTTCTCCCGGATTTTCTGCAATACCTGAAAGCCGTCCATACCCGGCATCATCACATCCAGAATAATCAGGCAACAGGTGTCTTTGTTTTCTCCCAGCAGCCGTAAGCCCTCTAAACCGCCATGCGCCACCACCGCAGACAAGTTTTCCTGTTCCACGCATTTCTTCATCAAGGCACAAAGTTCCTTATCATCGTCTATAATCAAAACACTATTCATGTTTCAAAGCCCTCCCTTGCTTTGTCCTGCCGTCCACCGGCTTTTTAGCATCTTTGGGAATTAACCATAGTGTTGCCATTTTCACAGCGCCGGGAATACGCCCAGCAACACAATAATAATTTATTTGACGGGCTGATATGCCCCAATTTTTACTTGCCTCTTTAATCGTAATATAGTCCATATCTGTACCTCCAATATAGCTATTATATTTCTTTCTCTCGAAGAATACAATACACGAAATACGAACCATATTTCTATAGACACTAAAATCGCAAAAGAACAGCTGCAAAGTTGATAATTGCTCTGTAGCTGTTCTTTTTATGTATCATATTTATAACCTACACCGTAGACGCTTTTCACATATTCTGACAGATTCGGGACAATCCTGAGTTTCTTTCGTAAGTTGTTTATATAGGCGTGCCGTCTGAATAGGTATCTTATATATCAAGCTATCTCCAGGATTCTGGCAAGTGTAATCTCTTTCAGCGCTCGTTCCAACATACAATCCACCCTCCTATACTCATTCTCTAAAATGAACATCTCCTGCGATATCTCATCGGACGGTATTCCACAAATATCTCCCGTCTGGACAGCTCCTTCCATTCCTAAAATCACATCATATAGGCTGATTTCTTCCGGTGCTTTTTCCAATGCCAATCCTCCAGACGAACCATGGGCGGCCCGGATAAATCCGGCCGCCCTTAGCTTTGCGCTGATCTGAAGCAGATAGCGATGCGATACACCGATAGCTGCTGACAGCTTCGAGGAGGATACGGTCTTTCCCGCCTTGGCCAGATACAGCAGCATCTGTATGGCATAGTCTGTAGAACGGTTCAGCTGCATTGACACTCTCCTCCTCTGCTTTTCTTATAGTCCATTGCTTTCACTTTCGCTTTGGTATTTTTCTTTCAGCCGGCGGAAGGTTTCATCGCTGATCACATGTTCGATACGGCCTATCCAATAATATGTTTGTGACTTTCACACAAGTGTATAAGATAATGGTCTAATCTAAAACAGATCTTCCCGCCTTGCTGTAAATGAAAACCTTTTGTATTTTTACTGTTTTATTCCCATTTAAAGAACTTCACTGCAATTCCACCGCAAATAATAATCAGGGCCACCATGACAATTAGAGGGAGCCAAGCAACTTCTATCGGTAAGCCCAGAGAAGCTGCTTTCAGCAATTTGATCCCCTGTGTCAGCGGTAGAATATCTGCAATCCTCTGCAATGCTGTTGGCATCACCTCGTATGGGAGAGTGGCCCCGGAGAAGATCAACATGGGAAAATACAAAACGCTGGCAACAATACTCGCGACCTTCATGTTCGGAGCGACTCCGCCCACCATCATTCCAATGCTGAATGTGGAAAGCATCACCAGAAAATAAGAGGCCAGAAAGATTCCCACGGAACCGGGCAACCGCACGCCGAAGAACAAACTTCCTACCAGATAGACCAATATCAAAGAAAGCAGCGAGTAAATGGCGTAAATAGAAACCTGTACTGTTAGCAGCAGGATGGGGCTGGTTGGCGTTACCTTATAGCGTTTCAGTATTTTCTTCTGCCGATAGTCGGAAATCACCAACGGGAGGCCCATAACGCCACCGGCGCAGATTGCAATCGTGGAAATTGCTCCAAAGGACTGCTCTAAAAAGGAATAACTTGCTCCCTCGAAAGCGGGCTGATTTCCATAAATGATACCGAGCAGTACCACCATCACGACCGGCAGGCAAAGTGCGAAGATCACCATGTCCATCCCTCGAAAAGACAGCTTGATTTCTGTTTTCAGCATTGTAACATATTTATTCATCGTCCGTTTCCTCCTCTCCGGTAAACCACAAATAGGCTTCTTCCAAATTATCATATGGGCTTTGGTGAATTGCCTCCTGAACGGTTCCTGTGAAAATGAAATTTCCGTCCTTCAAAATGGCGATTGTATCGCACAGGACTTCCACCTCGTCCATAAAATGTGAGGAAAGAAAGATGGTCAGACCCTTTTGCTTCAGTGCGTCCAGACTTTTCCAAACACTCCTGCGTGCTTTCGTATCAAGGCCCGTTGTAAGCTCGTCCAGAAAGACGACCTTCGGATCAGGCAGGAGTGCTAAAACGATGAATAGCCTCTGTTTTTGCCCACCGGACAGTTCATTTACGAAAGCGCCTCGTTTTTCCCACAGACCAAACTGCCTCAAAAGCTCCTCGTAATTTGCAGCTTTCCGGTAAAGGCAGGCGGTTTCTTCGCACAGCTCCCAAACCTTAATTTTGTCCGAGTAGCTGGCTTCCTGAAATTGTACGCCAACCTGTTCAAAGAGCTGTTTTCGATCTTTTCGAGGGTCTAATCCTAAAATAGAAACAGATCCCGCATCTGCCTTCCGAGTGTCTAAGATACACTCTATCGTGGTAGTTTTGCCCGCGCCATTCGCTCCGAGCAGGCCGAACACTTGACCTGTTCCAATCGAAAGCTCAATGTTACTGATTACTTTGTTTCCGGCGTAAGATTTACTCAAACCGGATACTTTGATGGTTTCATCCATGCCTTTATACCTCCTATTTTGATGTATAAAGGTTAGCATGGTTCGGTGGTATGGTGGGTCAATGTAGGCTTTTATTTTGTCATTTTCTGCATTTTTTCAATTTGTCCGGCCACATAGACCGCATTTTTCCGGGCCTCGGCCAGAGAGGTAAGCAGCTTGTCGCACGCCTTAATAATATCGTCATCCTCATTCGGCGTATCAATGACTGTACGGATATTTGCGGCGGGATCGTCGTTGATCGCCCGCAGCATCCGTAAAATGGCTGCCAGCGAGTAATTCGCGCAGCGAAGGGAACGGATGATCTTCAAGCGTTGTATATCCTTCTCAGAATAGACACGATAACCGTTCTCTCTGCGCTTGATTGTGAACAGGCCATTCAATTCCCAGTTCCGCAGCGTGTCTATGGTAACACCGAGAAAATCCGCAGCTTCTTTTCGTGTGAAGTAAATACCTGTATGTTCTTCTCCATCCAACCCAGCAAGTATTTTCCGGGTAATCTGAATTGCTTCCTCCGCATTTTTTCGTTCCTGATCCACTTGCTGGATATAGCGGCGGGTCAATGCGGCAGCTTCTTCATAATTTCCGGCAGCAGAAACCTTTATGATATTCACCGCCTGCTTTCTGAGTCCATTTTGAAGTACCTCCTCCCGAAGGGCCGCACGCGCCAGCTTAAATTGCTCTATATGAAGATCGGTAAACACTCTGTATCCATTTGGTAAGCGTTCCGGCTTAGGGATAAGAACGCATTTTTCATAGAGCCGGACGGTATTCACATGGATGCCAATCCGTCTGGCGATGTCGATGGTTTTGTACTGCTTCATCCTATACACCTCCCATTCTGTTATACCACACTTTATAAGTCTGGTGTTTAAGTGTAGGGTTGACAGTGTAGCGGATTTTGAAGGAAAAGGCAAGCCTTTTGTAATGGGCCAATCCGCACAAGGCAGACTGGCCCATTTTGGCAGGTAATTGGCCCGCCCTGCTGTAAAAGTAAAATTGCAGATTTTATTGCAACTTGAAAAAAGAATTTTGCTCTTATCTTTTATCATGAATAAGTGTTTTCTTCTCCCAACCCTTACCTTGAAAATAGAAAAAACCTACAATTGCAGGTAGAATCGGAGAAAGAGCTTGTCCATAATAAATACCCGGAAATCCCATGCTTAATGTAAAGGCAAGAATCCAGCTTACCGGCAGACGTACAATCACCGCATCCAGAAGTGCATTAAGCATAGCGATATTTGCTGAGCCCACACCAATCGCAAAAGAGTCTAACGTATACATGACAGCGTAAATTAGACTATTGATACCGCAACAAATCCTCAAATAATACACTCCATCAGTGATTACTTCTGCACTGGCACTGCCGAAAAGCAGGATCAGTTGTTCCGCAAAAATCTGAACGCCTATTACAACGATGAGGGTTACTGAAATATTCAGCAACAAACCGATTTTAACTACTTTCCGCGCCCGTCTTATCTCTCCAGCACCTATGCACTGGCCTACCATCGCTGTAATCGCCTGCCCGATAGCCCAACAGGGCATACCAGCAAAGGTATTGATCTGTAATCCGACACCAGAAGCAGCAGATACAGAAGTGCCAAATTGATTTAGCATACCTGTTACAAGCAAATAGGCCGTGTTTACTACTACCATTTGAATTGCTGTAGGCAGCCCAACTTTTAGGATGGAAACCAGCTTATCTATCTGGAGTGCAAATTTCTTGTGAGAATCAGCAGAGAAAAATACTTTGTGCTTTCTTAAATAGAAAACGGAAATCACAAAAGAAATTCCCTGTGCTGTGATAGTGGCATAAGCAGCCCCGGCCGTTCCCATTCCAAAGGGGCCCACCAGTAAAATGTCCAAAACAATATTGATAATCGTGGCGATCCCCACGAAATAAAGGGGAGATTTTGAGTCGCCTAAGCCTTTGAGTACAGAACATACAGCGTTATATCCAAAGACAAATATTGTTCCCCAGCAAATGATTTTCATGTAATCGCAGGCATCTTGATATGCATCGGCCGGGACATTTAACACCCGAAAAAGCGGCTGGTAAAATGCCAAACCGATAACAGTTACAAGTAGGGCGGAGACAAAAGAAAGTACAGCCAGCGTTTGGAAAGTTTCAGCCTGTCCTTTTTTATCATTTGCCCCTTTGTATTGGGCAATCAAGACGGCTCCGCCCATTGTTATACCAATACAAATGGAGTTAATAATATAGCATAGTTTTGATGCGTTACTGATGGCTGCAAGTCCCGTATCACCTACAATTTGTCCGACTACCAGCATATCCACTACGTTGTAGAATGATTGCAGGATATTTGCCAAAAGCAGCGGGAACGCAAAAGCAGCCAATTTCTTTGGTACGCTCCCGGTCAATAGATTTTGTTCTTCAATCATATCAATTTCCCTTTCAAAAAAAGAAGGCACACAAAACCGTGCGCCCTCTGCATATTTGCCCTAAAATGGGCATAACAAAAGGCCACAAACAAAACATTGTCTGTGGCCTAAACAGTCAATCTTTTATTGTTGATCCGTTAAAAGGGTATAAAAACCAAAGGCAGCCTATATCTGCCTCGGCCTCCCCGTTTATAGATCAACTTTCCGAAAAGGCTCCGCACAATGTTTCGTGGTATAAACTTGTTTGGAGCCGAAATCAATGCCAACTTTTCCGAACAACATCATGCTCACCTCTTTCTGATAATGTGTTCCTGATTATAATCATTTTGGCTCCATTTGTCAAGTCTGAGAAATTGATTTATCTGTTCTGATTCCTCCTCAAATGATCTCTCCAAAGCAGCTATTACCTTATAAGTCTGGTGTTAAAGTGTATGGTTGACAGTGTAGCGGATTTTGTAAAAATCAAGCCTTTTGTAATGGGCCAATCCGCACACGGTAGACTGCCTACTCTGGTGCAGCGAATAGAGGGCCTGCCTTGCTTTCTTTGTAAACATTTTCTTTTTATATCATAGAAGGAAATTTTGAAGATTTCATAAAGATTTGGAAAAAGGGGCGGCTTTGATGTTTGAGCCGCCCATAAGGTTAATATGGAATTGAGATTGTTACCTGTGCGCCGCCAGTTTTTTCGGAATTGCTCAAAATAAGCTGCCCTCCATGTTGCTGGACAATAGACTTTGTGATAAACAGTCCCATTCCAAAATGTAGGTTAGAACTACGGCTGCGGTCTGCCATGTAAAACTGTTCTTCGGCGTGTAGCAAATCTTCCTGCGAGAAACCGGGGCCTGCATCTGTTACCGAAATTTTCAGACTTCCGTTATCACCCATCATTGAGATTGAAATGGAACTGTCCTGCGGGGAATAATCCAGCGCATTATTTACCACATTCATAATTGCCCGTTCCAGCAGTAACTTATCCGCAGACAGGACAGCAGGCAAGTGTTCTATTTCCACCTGTAATCCGATTTTTTTCGTCTGGCACAGAGCGTCAATCTGCTCTCGTAATTGTTTCATATAGGCAGGCAGGTCAATATCCTCCATGTGGAGCTGATAGCCGGTCGCTGCCCGTGAAATATCAATCAGTGTCCGAATATATAACTGCATTTGTTCGGAACTGCTGCTGATATATTCCGCATATAAACGCTGTTCTTCATCCAGCTCTGTTTCGCTGATAAGATCAGCATTCCCTTGAATAACTGTCAATGGCGTTTTCAGATCATGTGCAAGCGCGGCAATCTGTTCTTTCTGCATCTGCTCGGCTTTCCACTGTTGTTCTAAAGAGGCTTTCAGGCTTTCTTTCATGTGGGAAAAGGAAATTAACACATCTTCAAATTCTTTGATATTTGAATGTCCCACCTCGAAATCAAGGTTCTGCTTTGCTACCTCCGAAGTGGCTTCAAACAGCGGGACAAGCTGTAACCGTAGCTTTTTGGCAAATCTGGTTGTCAAAAACAGGCAGACAAAAATTCCACCCGCTGCGATCAATACAATCAGCAGTATATCCGGGGACGGCAGATACTTATTCATCCACTCATTTGTATATTGAGCGCCAATATAGTATTGCAGGACAACATACTCATTTTCACGGGTAACAAGCAGGTATCTTTTTTGCAGGTTTTGGTCGTTGGCACCTGTGGTTGCATACCGCATGGCTTGTTCCAGCTCGGTTTCATCTAAGGTGGTTTCAATAAGCTGGTAGTTTTTATCCAGCAGCGCATATTCAATCCCCATCGGTATCTGCACATCGGATAAATCTGGCGTAGCCGCAAGGATTGGCGCGAGTTCGTTTGCCCGGATTTCTGAATAGTCCCCATAAGTAGTAAGCCCTAATGTTGTGCTGACAGTCACAAGTAGAAAGGGAACAGCAACCGCACCAAACAATCCACCAAGCAGCATAAATAAGAAACGCCAAAAAGCTGTTTTAAGTGATGACGGTTTCTTCATTCCCATTTGTACCCAATCCCCCATGCTGTTGTGATCGGCTGAATATCGTAATGGTTCAGTTTCGCCCGGATGTTCTTAATATGGGTGGCAATCGTGGAATTATCACTTTCTCCGTCCAAACTGAAAACAGCCTCGTAAATCTGTTCCCGTGTAAACACTTGCCCTTTATTGCGGGCAAGAAATTCACAAATCATATACTCACTTTTAGTAAGGGACACAGTTTCTCCGTCTACCTGTACCGTTTTAGCCGACAGGTCTATTTTGATGCGGTCGAAGTTCAGGCTGCTATGGCGTTCCCTTTGTTCCCGGCGTATATGGGCGTTTACTCTGGCCCGCAGCTCCGGGATGCGGAAAGGTTTTGTCAGATAGTCGTCAGCGCCAAGCCCCAGACCAAAAGTAATGTCATTTTCCATCGTTTTAGCTGTAAGGAACAGGATCGGACAGTCAACCATATCCCGAATTTTTTCGCAGAACGAAAAACCATCTGTTCCGGGCATCATAACATCCAGTATAACTAAATCATAGCGGTTCAGCTTATCCAGCGGCACCTGCTCCGCAGATGTATAACCCGTAACCAAGTGTCCATCTTTTTGCAGTCCGTTTTTTATCAGCTCCAAAATGGGTTGTTCATCATCTACCGCAAGAATAGTAGCCATTTTCCCGCCTCCTTTCATCGAAATCTGTATTCACCATTATACCACAAACAAAGGGAATTTACTGTACCCTTGCAATATGGTACTGATTATTTACTTTTACGGCAACAGCGTCCGCCGGATTGGTGCCGGAGATTTCATACACATCCATATAGAACCAACGCTCCCGTTGCTGCCCGGCAGAAGTACCGGCCCAATCAATTCTGTTCAGTTCTTCCTTTGACAGAGGACGCTTGCTGTCCATGTCAAAAGTTACGGTTTCGTTTAGAATATCCAGATACGCCCCAAGCTGTTCTGTCGGCACGGTTTCCTCTGTTACCTGATAAGTACGATCTCCATAAGTCAGTTGCGTTGCGTTTTGTGGATTAACTTCATAACTGCTGCTTGTATTTTCAGCGGCAGCTTTGAAATCAAAAATTGCATCCTCTGCTGTAAGCTGGTCGCTCGGCACCGCTTCATGGTAGCCGCCATTGACATCCACAATCAGGTGAGAGGCATTATTGGGGGCTGCATACACATTTAAAAACGGGATGATGTATTTGGCGTCCGGGGCTTTATCTGCCAGATCGGACAAGGTTTCAAAAGAGGCGGTTTCAATCGTTTCCTGAAACAAAACAGTTCCGTCCTCATCCACCGCTGCAAGCTGTCGGATGTACCCAAGCCATTCTCCAAGCCCATCATTGGAAACGGTGTTATCCAAAATAGTGTATGCCTCTCCTTTATAGGTAAACTGCGTCACATCTTCACTGACTAAGTGGCATTGCTCCTTGTCGCTGGAATATTCTCTGATCCCGTTTTGCAGGACAGAACAGCCAGACAGGACACAGCAGAGAAATCCCATGAGAAAAATCCCCCTGAAAAAATTCATTGTTTTATTCATTATTCTTTCGTCCCTCCCAACGAGAAAACCAATAGAGAATTGCAAGCAAAATGCCAACAGATAATATGGCAATCAAAATCCACTGTGCAGCATTGGCAATCAGCCTGTCGTTCAAAACGTCATGCACCCAATTTACAGACCACGAAAAAGGAATGTACCGCCACAGGCCATGCAATTCAATGTTGCTGTATAAGATACATTGCAAACATTCAAATACGCCCCAAAACAGGGAAATGCCCAATCCAAATTTCAGGCTAAGGAGCAGGTGTAGCGCATATATTACGAAACTGCCCATTGCCAGCCCCAGCACGGATTGTATCAATAGCCCCCACGGGATAATCCCTGTCCGGCTCATTCCTGCCCCAATCGCAAATAATACAAAAAGTAGCGCCAAGGAAAAGATGCCTGACAGATACAGGGCGGCAAACTTTGCCAGCAGTATTTTCCGGCGATCTGGCACCGCCAGCAGGCTTTGAAAATGCGAGGCCCTTTCTTCCTGCGTGATATTCAGACCGACAATAACGCTAATCAAAAGCGGAAATACCATTGCCGTCAGTTCCAGAAGCAAACGCAATTTTTTCAATTCATCGACATTCTGATAAAGCAGGAAGTAAAACACAAACAGGATAGCCCCAGCTATGGGGATCACTGTATGAATACCCCAATAGGATGTGTGTCTCTGTTTCAGAAAATCGGCACGAACCAGAGCAATTATTCCCATTTACATCCCTTCTTTCTTTGAAAAATTTGCCGCATCCCAAAGAGCAAGCAAGACATACAGGATCACGGAAAATACCAGCGGCAGCAAAACGCTCCATGAAAAAGGAGCGACACCTGCAAAGGTTCCGTTGCTTTTAATTCCCATAAGCAACTCCGCTGTTTTCGCAGCCCAGCAATAGGGACATACCCATGCAAGAGCTGTATTTCCAAGCAGGATAGGCATGAGAATACCCAGCAGAGTGTTGGCTGCAATCGGGAGAAACAAGCCGGTTTTCCGGGCCAAAAGCAGGCAAAGAGGGATTTGCCAGATTGAGGAAATTATCAAGGCAATACTTCCGGCAAAGTTTCGTCCCGCAGAATACACCGCCAGAGCCGGGGAGATCAAATTGCTTACTGCGGCAAAAACGGCCAAGAATACCGCAGCCACAAGTAGTTTCTCAATCATGAGCAATGCTTTTGCATATTCAAACCGTTTCAGGTTGATAGGCGCAGATAATACAGAATAATACTTTCCGGCCCGTTCTTCTTTCTGATGGGCAAGTGAACACAGGATAGCAATCGTTCCGGGAAGAAGAAACGCATACCACCAGTAAAAGGTCATATACTGGAAGCCATAAAAACCGCCGATGATCCATGCAAAGAGGGCCGTCAAAAATGGCACAATAAACAGTAGCTTATTTGAAATTGTCCGTTTGAATTTCAGGTGTTCTGCTTTCAAGTAATTCATTCCCTACACCTCCTTGTGGTGTCGTTTTACCACATCCATAAATAGCTGTTCCAGATTTTCGCCGTTGCGAAGCTCATTCTCATATCCCATCACACCACCGGCAATAATTCCCACATGGTCGGCAATCTGCTGGACTTCCGATAAAATGTGGCTGGACAAAATCACTGTAATCCCTTTTGCCGGGAAAGAACGGATCAGTTCCCGTAGTTCTTCGATACCTACCGGGTCAAGACCATTGGTAGGCTCGTCAAGAATTAAAAGCTGCGGGTTATTCAGCAAGGCAATGGCAATGCCAAGCCGCTGCTTCATACCTAGGGAAAATTGTCCGGCCCGTTTCTTTCCTGTATCGGTCAGACGGACGATGTGCAGGACTTCATCAATCCGATTATCCGGCAGCCCCAGCATCGTTGTCCGCACTTTCAGATTTTCGTATGCGGTCAGGTTTTCATACAGGGGCGGCGTTTCAATCAATGCACCGATCTGTGTCAAATCGCCGCGCTGCCACGGATGACCGTCAAACTCGATACTACCGGAAGTGGGCCTCAAAATACCTGTAATCATTTTTAGTGTGGTAGACTTGCCTGCCCCATTCGGCCCCAGTAGTCCATATACGGAATTTCTCTCGATGTTCAGCGATACGTTATTTACCGCCATCTGCCCTTTGAAGTTTTTGCAGAGGTCAGTTGTTTTCAAAATCATATCCATATCCTTTTGTCCTTTCTTTTGATTTCAAAGACAAGGTACAAGATAACTTTGAAGATTTCATAAAGATTTCAAAAAAGGACGCCACGAAAATAGTCTGCGAAATCAACCATTCTATAATTTTTCCAGAAGTATCATGGTTCTATCAAACGGCAAGCAATTCAACATATACATATTTTGCAATTTGGTCCAGACGGTTCCGGCCAAAATGCTTGTTGAGGGACACCCCAGCCCCCAAGATTGCCACCTCCGGTGACGGCCACGCAATGAATTTTAAGACTAAATGATAGAAGGCTGCATGGTGAAAGCAGCCTTCATTTTATAGGGTTATATAATTTCTTTATCCGATCCGAATGACTCTTTCCAGATTTCCGTTTTAACAAGAAGATCTGAAAGCATGATTTTCCTCAATGCCTGCCCCAACATACCATCCACGCTATGATACATTCTTTCCAGAATGGCTATCTCCTGTTCTATTTCAGGGGCCGGCGTTCCACAGATTTCTCCAGTCCGCACTGCTCCCTCCATACTCAAAATAATATCATACAGGCTGATCTCATCTGGATCTTTGACCAGCTTTAACCCTCCAGACGAACCATAGGCGGCCCGGATGAACCCTGCCGCCCTTAGCTTCGCGCTGATCTGAAGCAGATAGCGATGCGATACCCCGATAGCTGCTGCCAGCTTCGAGGAGGATACGGTCTTTCCCGCCTTAGCCAGATACAACAGCATCTGTATAGCATAGTCTGTAGAACGATTCAGCTGCATTGACACTCTCCTCCTCTGTTTTTTATGGCCTACGATTTTCATTTTTGCTTTGGTATTTTTCTTTCAGCTGGCAGAAAGTTTCTTCACTGATCACATGCTCGATACGGCAGGCATCTGTTTCTGCAATTTGGGGATCAAAGCTGTCCTCTATCAGACAATCTGTAAAAAAGCAATATCCGACTTCCCGGACAGATCGAATGGTAAAGAGAGCATTGGGAGTTGCTTGATATAGCTTTTCCCGTAGGTTGCAGATATGAAAGCCGATAACTATCACCTCCCAGATATCTATCCAATCATCCCCGTCCATCCATACAATGGCCAGACTGAAAACCACCTCATAATGCTTATCCCCATTTGTGCCAAAACCAGTGGAGCTGCCAATAATAACAGGGCTAAAAACAGAGTTTGAAAATAATTTTTTCTCCATTTGGATATTAACAGCACCACAGCACAAATCAGCCACGTCGATATAAGTTGGCTAAGTACTGTCAACATTAAAAACAATATAAGCGGTAGATTGACAGGAAAACCTTGGTATTGCGGAATGCTCTGTATTCCTGCCCAAATCTCACCCATGGGATAGACCGATGAAATCGATAAACCACGGAAGAACCAGGGGAGCAGCGTAATTCCCAAACAAGCAACGCTACATACCATCCATTTATGCCGAACAATCCGTTTTCTTCCCAACTTCGTAGCAGATAGAAGGCCCCAAAGACCTTTGTTGTCTTCCATTGCCATTACATTGGCAAAAGCAAAACTGAAGCATAGAGAAATTAGAAGAAGATTTATTAGAAAATCGTCATCCATTTGGCCAAAAAGATAGAGGTATCCTGTATCGTAGATAAATACACCGCCATCTGATAGAATGCGTTCGTACTGCGTTTGAACTCGCTGAAACCATGGATAGAAAGCTAATTCACTGTACCATGGTTCTTTCATGCTGTCTCCGGCATTTTCACTGATACTCCCTTCCGCTACCATTTGATCAATTCGCTCAATTTGGGCAAATGCCTCGTCATAGCGAGATTGTTCTGCTTTTATACTGGCTTCCTTTTCCTCGGTAAGCTCACCTTCTAAAGAGAGCATCATACTCTGATAGTATTGCTCGCCAGCCGATGGAGTGTAGTTCTTTCCAAGAGCATTCCATCCCAGAAGGATGGCAAAGGCCAGTAGAATCAGAAGCCCACGATTGGCAATGAGAATTTTATATCCTTCATGTCGAAATAAGCTGTTATGCGGATGAAATGGCAAATGGAAATATCCTGATGTCTGGTTAATACTCAGTCGGTTTCCATATCGAAACAGCAGTAGAACAGCTACAATGCCTACAGAAAGCAAAATGGCCAATAATACCAATGAACAGCTTGTGCGGCTGAATGGGAATCCCATGATATTTAGGTTGAGGTAAGTTCCAAATAAGGTATCCGTTCGAAGCATGCTAAAGTAGGAAAGATGTTTCAGCAAACTCAGATGCGAATAGGACGGAATAAGGGCATATAAAATCCAGTTCAAGCCTAAAAATCCGATCCCTACAAGCTGTGATATGAAACTATGGGAGCTGTAAACTGCACAAGCAGCCAGCAGTAACCCCAGCAGGAATACCACGCCAATCTTTGTTATCAAACCAAGAGCCAGAAATGCTGCTAAAGAAATCGGAAAACTACTTTCCACATAGGGGGCCAAAGATTGAAGGGATGCAGATAAATTTCCAATCCCAGTCATACTGCTGGCATAAATCAAATTGGAACCATAAAGCAACAGGCAAACCACACCCCCATGGATCAGTACGGCAACAATTCTCGCCCCCATATCCGCCCATAATCCTCGTTTGGTGGAACGAGTAATAGCAAATAACCCCTTGCCCTTTTCTTCCGTTATGAGTTGGCCAACGAAAAGGAAGACGGAAAGAAGCAACAACAGGTCGGTTGCCTGGCTTTCTACCGCCATTGTCATCCCTTTAGATGGGAACCAGCGGATATTTTCTGAGGATAGCCCTGCATGGTCTGCGGCACTTTTTGCAATATTACGGCTTCCAAAATTTTCTTCCGATGTAGATGATTGAAAAATTGATATTCCACCAAGTTGACTGCTGTTTTTTTGTACAGAAGCCAAATAATCATCATAGCCGGATACAGCGGAAATTTCTTCATACAGTTCGTCAAGCAGAGTACGCTCCTTTGCCAAGGAGTCTGTGTAAACCAGATAACCCCCTGTGCGATAAAGTTCCTCATACTTCCCATATATATCAGAATTGCTTTCCTTTAGCTGCTCTGCAAGAGAATCTCCGGCTTCGCTGCCCTGACCGTAGAGACTCTGCACCTGCTCTACAAGAGAAAGTCCGTCCGCTTGTTCTTTTAGATCACTGATAAAGTTAAGCTTTTCATGTTCTGTCATACCAGAAATATCCTGGCAGACAGCTTTGTAGGCGGAAAGAGGTGGTTCATCCCCTGTAGGCTGGTTTAAATACCAAAGGAGAAAAATATTTAAAAGAAGCAGCAACACCATGAGACTTAGAAAACTCCCTTTTCGCCAAACCTTTTGCAGTTCAAATCGTATGAGAGCTGTCATTGGTTTCCTCCTCTCCAAATACCTGCAAATAGACTTGCTCCAGGTTCTTCACATCTCCGTGTTTTTTACAAAGACTTGGTACGGTATCGTGGTCTACAATCTTTCCCTCCCGAAGAAGGATAATCTCTTTCGCAATCGATTCAATATCAGAAACCACATGTGTAGATACCAAGATGATTTTGTCCCCAGAAATGTTGCGGATGTTTTCCCGGATTCTCACTCGCTCTTTTGGGTCTAATCCAGCAGTAGGCTCATCCAAAATGACCAGATGTGGATCGCCTAAAATAGCTTGAGCAACCAGGATGCGCTGCTTCATTCCGCCCGAATAGGTGCCAATGGGACGGTATGCTTTTTCTGTCAAATTCACATAGTCCAGAACCCTCTGGATTTCAGCTTTCTGCGCTTTCTTTGGAATCCCTTTCAAGGTAGCCATATAGGAGAGAAAACGAATTCCGGTAAAAGTATCATAAAGACCTTGCTGCTGGGGAGCATATCCCAGCAGACTTCGATAGACAGCACCCATATCATGGACATTTGTCCCATTCCAAAGAACCACCCCTGAAGTGGGTTTCAAATTGCCTGTAATTATATTCATCAATGTTGACTTTCCCGCTCCGTTTGGCCCCAGCAGACCGTAAATGCCATTTTCCAAAGTCAAAGATACATGATCCAGCGCTTGCTTGGTGCCATAATGCTTTGTAAGATTTTGTAATTCCAGCATCTTTAAATTCCCCTCCCAATCATTTGGATTGGTGTGTAGTTCGGTACACTGTTCAGAAGATCATCCATAGAAATCAATCCGTATTGATACCGGGTAATATCATAGGAGTCGTCTCCTAAAGGTGTATATTCATAGTCGTAGACCACCAACGCACGGTCTCCGTCCATGGCCATCAGATCCAGTCTCCACCCCAGGGCTTGGTTAGTCAAACTACAGTGCGTGATTTCTCCAGTTTCCACATTCACCAGGTAATATCCATAATCTGCTGTCAGATTATGACTGGTACAGCACAAATAATTTCCCAGCGTACCATATAGATAATTGTTTTCCAAACTGCACAAAGTGCTTTTTTCTCCTGTAGCAAGGTCGATTTTCACAATGTCTTGGCTTGACTCATTAGAGGCATACAGGCACCCATTCAAGACCGCTTCAGCGGAAGAATTGCCCCCGGCAGCTTGAGAATACACCTGAGTTTTTTCCCCAGTAGAAAGTTCCAAAGAAGCATAGATAATCTGGCTGTTTTTCAGAAGATCCAGATAGCTGTTTTCATCCAAAGCGGCAGCTTCTTCCTCCGTCATACCATCGGGATACTGATATGCTTTCAATATAACTTTATCATCTGCTGAACCGATGATTTCCCAATTCAAACCATCGCCAAAATCCAGAGAGCAGACGGATTTGGCCTCGCCACTGTTTGGATTCAAGCAGATGAGTTGCCGGTCAGATGTTGTGGTATAGGTGCCTGAACCAGATTCACTTGCCCCCAATTTCTTTGTAACAAAATATAGGCCGTTATCACTCCCCAGAGCTACATCCTCCACTGTGGCATCAGCGTCAAAACTGTAAATACGCACCCGTCCGGAACCGTCCAGATTCATACGATATAACTCAGCCTGATCTGCTTCAACATTGGCAGCTCCGAAATCTCCAAGAATATTAACGATGGTAGAACCACTGGTATCTGGAGAACGGTCAAGGAAATACAGGTATCCATCCCAGGTAAAAATTCGACCATCCGAAGACGTTCCAGCCAATACAGAAGTACAATCTTCTGTATTATGCTGGCAACTGCTATCGCTGCAAAGATATACCTCCTGACAGGTGGCATAATCCATATACATCAGATGAGGGGCATAGCTGCCATCCGCAAGTTCCGAATCTTTCTCCGTCAGGTAATAAAAACCGTCCTCCGTACTACAATAGCGATTGAACAGACCAGTACGATGAATGAGAGATGTCAGGCCGCTTGCCGAATTGGTTTTATCCGATGCATGCGTATTTTGATTACCCTGATCTCCTGTACTGCTGTACTCGTTTCCTTGGCTGATGTTCTGATTAGAGTTACCGTTACCGCAGGCAGAAAGGTTACAAATGACCAAGCAAGCCAGCAATAATGCAATCCATTTTTTGTGCATAAAAAAAGACCTCCTTGTGTGATTGCTGCAAAACACAGCTTTTGAATACAAGGAGATCTTAATAGATAAAGGTCAAATTTTGGTCAAGATAACAAGAAAAATTTTATAGCAGCACCGCCCTGGTCGGAGTTTGATAAGGTTAGCTGTCCGCCATGTTTTCGGCAGAGAACTCGACAAATAGCCAGTCCCATGCCAAGATGATTTTCATCATCACTTCCCATATAGGCATAGGCATAACTGTCCTTACTATTTAATACCTTTTGAGGGAATCCTGGGCCATCATCGGATACTGTGGTCGTTAAAAGCCCCTGACAATAGGAAAATTGAACCTTTATTTTTCGATTGGCAAATCGAACAGCATTGCCAATCAAATTTTCTAAAATACGGTATAGAATTTTAGCGTCCAAATTCAATTCTTTCTCAACAACTGTATTTTCCCAATCCAATTCTAAATGCTTTTCTTCTGTCAATAAACTTAAATCTTCTCGCATATCGGACGAAAGCGAAGCAAAATCCACTGGCTGAACCTGTACTTCCAATTCCTCCAGTCGGCTGATTGTACGGAGAGAGTCTGTATATCGTTCCAACCGGTGTGAAGTCTGAAGAATATTGGCAACTACAGAAGATATTTTTTCTTTGCTGATCTTATCGTCAGAGAGACTGAGCTGAAGATACTGGGCGTAGCCTTGGATAATAGCAATGGGATTTCTCAGATCATGAGCTACAGACCCCTGGAGACGTCTGCGTTCTTCCAGCATATCCCACAACTTTTGATTGTTTTCTTTCAACATTTGCCTCATTTGCTCAAAAGAAGCGCACAGCGCTCCCATTTCGTCTGCGCTGGGATAAGAGATCTGAAAATCCAGGTTTTGATCTGCAATCTGCTTTGTGGCCGAGGATAATAGCAAGATAGGCGTTTTCAATTTTTTTCGGTAAAATAAAAGGCCACAGAGAAGTATTCCTCCCAGTGAAAAAAATACTGGTAAAGCAATCATTCCGATTTGACTGGCCTGATAAACAAGTTGTCGCTTGGGAGAAAGGGCAGTAAAACTATTTTCTATTTTTGTTACTGAGTATTTTACATTCTGCTCGCCGGACAAAATATCACCTTCTGTATCTTCCATAGAAATCATAGAAGGGATTTCATTCAACACATCATTCAAGGGCATCGGAACCGTGGTTGTTGTTTCATTTCCATCGGAATCGCTTCGTTGGATTGTGAGATAGACCAGATTGGAGTCCGGTAATAAAGTTTTTTGTAGAGTTACACAGCCCCAAATTGTCAGACCGGACAGGATTGCTACAACAACCAATGTAGTCAATACATACAAGATAAAGGAACTACGAAGTCCACGGAATTTTATTGTTTCCATCGATAGCCAACCCCCCAGACAGTTTCAATATAGTCCTTTCCTGTAACACTTTGCAGTTTTTGCCGGATTTTACGAATATGTTCCTTTACTACACCACTATCTCCGGAAGCATCCAGCCCCCACACGGCTTCATAGATTCGTTCCCGATCAAAGACCTGCCCGGCATGGGTTAATAGAAGCTCCAAAATATCAAATTCTCTCTTGGAAAATTCGATTTCTGTCCCCTTAAAATGCACTGTACGGCGGGAAAGATTTACCAGAAGCTCCTGAGAAGCCAGCAATCGTGAAGAATCATGTGTACGTGCCTCTCTTCTCAGGTGAGCAGAGATTCTGGCAGCAACTTCCGGAAGACTGAATGGCTTGGTAATATAATCATCGCCACCAATGAGCAAACCGTTAATTTTATCCTGTTCTGCATCTCGTGCAGTAAGAAACAGGATGGGACAAGTGACTTCATCCCGTATGGTTTTGCAAAGTTCCAAACCATTCATACCTGGCATGTTGATATCCAGCAGGATTAAGTCAGGAGATTTTTTCAGTTTTTCCATGGCTTGTACACTATCGGTAGCCATAAAAGGCAGATATCCCATATCACCCAGGTAGTCGGCCAAAAGCTCTGTCAGCATCGGTTCGTCATCTACTATCAAAATTTTGTATTGCATAAGCAAGTTCATCCTTTCGCTATTTGCCTTTTATTATCTCTTGTAAAAGTCAAAATTCAGTCAAGATATTATAATTACCCTCTATTTGGGAGCCAGGAGTCCCACTCGTAGTATACCATACTGTGAAGAGGTTTCTTTAACTATTTAAAAAGAGGATTGATTTCTCAAACCTTAAATAATCTTGTGAAATAACTCGTAAGTTAGAGCATGGTCTCTTTCCTGCAAGTCTCTTTCATTCTTTGCTTCTGGTGGTATAAATTCCAACAAATCATTGATCTCACAATTCAGTACTATACAGACAAATCTCATTTTTATCTGGGACTAAGCATTGCAAAAGAATTAGCAAGAAGACTGGCGGAGAAAATAGGATTTGACAATTCCAAAGAAGATGGGACGATATTCTTTTTAATCTTGCTTATAGAATATATAAATAATTCTCGTGAAATCTTTTTTAGTAAAAAAACGGAGCTGCTGCCACTCAGGGCAAAAACAGCTCCGCTCCATATTCACTTTCAGAACATATCTTTCATCGGCTTATCTGCCTCTAAGTTGCTTACCTGCGACTCTGATTGGGGCTGCTGATGAATATCGTTCTGTTGATCGATTCTTCTGGCATATACAGCTGAAAGCCATGCCTGATAATGAATTTTTGTTACCTGCAGCAATTCACACAGGCTCTCAAAGGTCATACTGATTGCCACATGGTTTTCCGGCTTATTTCCGAACCTTGGCACAATTAAACCTTTCTCATTCGTCTGCCCCGGTCCACTGTCAGCCACCAGCAAAAAGTCCGATTTACTGCCTGCCAAAAGCTGTGCTGTCCTTGATAAACTCATTCCATCCGGACGTGATCTGCCAATCTTGGCAAGTTTTTCTGCCGATGTACCGCCCAAGCACTGATAGATGGGGTCCTTAGAACCATTTTTCTTATGCGCCTGCAAAAGGTATCTCAGTTCTCCGGATTCTGCTTTTCGGCACAATTCCAATAACTCTGTCATACTGAGATAAATATGGATATTATTGGTCTGCCGCTGTCCGGCCGGCCGGTTCATATCATAGGACGCAAAGACCAAATGGGCTTTTCCATAAGAAAAAGCGTCCCATAAACTTTCCACAAAGCATCCTCTGGCATCCTTCCGGATGATCTGAGTCAGGTTTTGTTTATCACTCATCGTCGCCACCTTCCTCAACCATCGCAAGAAATTTGAAAACCTTCTGCGCATTTTCTTCAAACTGAGGCAGGAACTCCTGTTCCGTATCATAATTCAGATACAGCCCGATATATGTTGCTGACCAGAGCATCTGCATTATGTTCTGGCTGATTATTTTTTCTTTCTTCCGAAAAATTACTCCTAATTCTGTAACCGCTTTCTGCCACTGAATAAAGAACTCATCCTCAATCGGAATATTAAAGGCACCAAGCCACTCCCGAACTGTATGAGTTTCTGTATCATCGCCGCATCCCGGATCAGTAAAAATGTATTGAATCTGATCTACGGTGATTTGGGAAGACAAGTCATCTCCCGGTTTGAAGATCAGCCCCCGTCCAATCGGGAACATCGCGCAAACCGTCGGTTTGGCATTATGGACTGCACACTTTCGATCTTTCAGCAGCGGGCATCGCTTAATTGTTCCACGCGGCTGTATCCTGACAATAGGAATCCGTGAGGCTTCTCCAACATAAACATCACAATACTGAGAAACAAAGTCATTCGGTGTGATCTTTAGCTCCTTTGACATATTGTAAAGATCTTTCGGGGTAAGAAGAATATCCTCCCGGTTGATGCAGCACTTGCCGCACATTGTACAATGAAATTTAAACGGCTCATCCACACCGATTTTCATTTTCTCAAAATTATCCACAATTTCTTTTAATCTTGTATCCATAATAGCATTTCCTCCATAAAGATAGAGGCACCGAATCCCGATGCCCCTGTTGTGTCATACTGACCTGTAAACAATTTTCAATAACCTTTATTTTTCCTGCGCCAAAGCCCTGAGTGCTTCCATGAGCCTGTTTTGATTTCTCCGGAACTGCGGAGTAAATGGCTGATCCAGGTCAAAATCCGAATACTTATATCGAAGAAAACACATCAGTGCCTGCGACATCCGGCTTTGTGGAACCTTTTCCAGCAGCAACGCCATTTCTCTGGCCAACCCCACATCAAGCTCCCAGAAATCATAATCTTCCTGGTTACAGCGCCTCCGTATCCATTTTTTCACAGACATCAGAGGGCCTACATAATGATGGGTCTGTTCCATACTAAGATATTGCTCCTGCCCGCCATAACCATCTGGCCCAACGGATATGGGATAGGTGCGGCATGCCTTTGGCTTTTCCTTATGGATCGTACACCGATTCCCTTTTAAGAAGATGCAGGCATCCTCGTCCCCCACTGTCTTCAGCATAAAGGCCATATAACCAGACTCATGCAAAAGCACAGGTTCCGCATATAACTCCAGAACGTCGTCCATACTCCTGATCCGTTTATCTTTATTCCTTAGAAAACGTGCCAGGCGAAACGCATCCAGACTGTCTATTGGAACACTTTCTTTTACATGTCGGCAGCATGCGCCACACATCTGGCAGCGGAACGGAAAATGATCTGAGCCGGTGACAGGAACCATCTTTTTCAAAAATTCTTTCATTTTGATTCCTCACTCAATCCCAAGTTGCGCGATGAGGCACAAATTCTAACTCAACCGCCTTGGAAACCGCCTCATCCGGCTCGCCATAAAAATCATTGTTGTATTTCGTGCGAATAGCCGGCTCACTATCCTTAAGCGGATCGACATCCACATACAGTCTCCCATTAGATTCATAAACGGGTCTGCTCCAGTCATCGCAGCCTTTGTATTTCAAAATCAGTTTTTTCATTTCCATTCCTTTCTGTATCTTACAGATACTCATACATAATATTTTGGCTTTTACACCACTGTTCAGCGGCCAAAAAGTTCGCATCGCTAAAAGCAGAAAATCTGCGTTTCCGATAGCCATCACACTTATGTTCATAGAATACCGATTCCGGGATTCCTCGAAATCCTGTGTAGGCAAGCAGAACCTTTGGTCGGGAAAGAAATGTTGCCTCTCTCCTGCGCTCCTGCCCATAGGGCCAGTACATCAGCTGATAACCGAGCTGGCACTGGCTATACCGGCATCTGGTCAGGATAACTTTTGAACACCAAATTGTACTGATCCCGGCGTCACCGCAAAAAATAATGTGGAATCTGCCGCACTTGATCTTTTCTTCCTGCCTATAATCGTGATTGACAATCGGAAGCATGGCCCGATTTTTGTCAAACAGAATCTTTTTATATCCTATCGGCTCACAAAAATAAAAATCATTTTCCCCTGTGGAAGCCGGAATTTCAACCACATCTGATACAGACATGGAACGCCCCCTGTATCCTTCCGGATGCGCAATATTAAAGATCGTAAAAATATCCTGCAGGCTTTGTACCTCTAGTTCTCCGGAAAACACGGTTTCATAGAGTTCAGCAGGCACTTGATGATTACTGGCCTGCAGGATCGCTTGCAGGTTCCGAAACATCAGATGGTCGTTATCCAGTTCTGGTATGATTTGATATAATGTCACATTCATAACATCTGTCCTCCCACACAAAGATCATCTGTTTCCAGCAGCTGCAGGCAGTAAGGCGCCATGCAGCACGGTTCCTCTGGAAAATGGTTGTACTTATCCGGAATGATGACACGAAGCACCTGTCTGTCGGTTTCTTCATACTTCATCAAACGCACATCGCAATCCTCAAAGATTCCAGACACCATATCGCCGTCACAAAATTGCCGTCCGGACTGAACCATCAGACCAAGGGTGTTTAAAATGTACATAATTTCTTTGTTGGGCAGGCGCAATACCAGTTGAAAGTCCATATGACCATACCGGGCCATTCCATGTGTATGTGCGTTGCAAAGAAACGGCAGGAATCCAATTTCAACCTTACCGCACTCCTCACAATAGCCATTGGCACAGCAATGGATGATCCAATCTATTTTTTTATCCATGCTGCACCTCCTTTTTCCAAAGCACTTCTTTCATAATCTGCAAGACAGACTGAAGTTCCTGGTCATAGCTTTGCCAATCTTCCAGAAAGACAGCAATATTCTCCGCCTTACAAAGGCAGGCCTCTTTCAGGATGAAAATTTCTCCATCGTCCTCTTCTGCCTCGTCATAAGGCAGACTCAGCACCCCTTCCCGTACCCAAATCAGGAAGGTTCCAAGATGATTTCCATCACTGATCGGATATGACCAGCACAGCTCATTCTGCCACTGCTCCCGATATGCTGCACAGAAATCCATTAAAGCAGCATGCGTTGCCCCATTTTCTTCCAGATAAGCCAAAAGTTCTGTTCGGGATTTGAGTTTGTCCATGGGGATAACCTTTCCTGGCAGCCAAAATTCTCCTTCCGTTTTTTTAGGAAAATCGTCTGCATGTACGCGAAAGTTAATCAGCCATATTTCATCCGGTGTAAACAACTCGCACTCCCATGTTGCGGTTAAAGCATCCTGTAACAGAAACTGAGAAAGCTCCATACTCAATGAAAAAGAGCTGTCATCATCGACCGGTATGGCATCCGGGCAGGACTCTGCGTCGGCTCCTACCGCACACATCAGCGCCTCAATTTCTGCAATCGGGAAACGATATCCCACAGCAACAGCGCCCCAGTATGTGGTGTCTTCCCACCGCGCCATACAACGGATCTCATGTCCAAGAATTTCGCTGACTTTTTGCGCCAAAACCCACGAAACCATATCCCACCCCATTTTATAGGCAGGATACAGGTATTTATCCACGCTCTGCTTCTTATTCCTTTTCATCTTTGTTCCTTTCTGCCTGAGAACGGCTATTTTTCTGGTTCACACTCATATCTGCCCCACCTCCCGCTGGCCAACGTATGCCATCGGTACCGTGAGCATCAGCGTATATCTCGTATTCATAGTTTCAAAACGGACCTCTGAAGGCGAGCAATGTTTTACCCGCAGTACGGTAGTGGTCCAGCGTGTTCCTGTCTCCTCATAGATAAAGGCTGGCATACCAACCTGAATCGGCGCAGCCGGTATCCCTCTGATTTCCTTTTTATTTTTCTTCATAAGCAAACCCTTTCTTTAAAAGCGGCGGAGCTATGATCGCTCCGCCTTGATTCTGCCTTTTTAGACAAGCATATCTTCAAATTCCTGTTCGGTCAGAGTTTTCACACCCAGCTGCTGCGCTTTCGCCAGCTTGCTGCCTGCTTTTTCTCCCACAATCAGGTAATCTGTTTTTTTGCTTACGGAAGAAGCCGGATGAGCGCCTAAAGACAGTAACTTCATCTGGATGCCATCACGCGTATAATTTACAAGTTTTCCGGTAGCCACAACGGTTTTTCCCGCAAAGGGATTCTGTGTATTGTTCATAGTCATATCCTCCTTTTGAAATGTCACTTTAGTGAGCAGCGGCCGCCAGAGTTTTTCCTCCTCTTTATCCGCATACCACTGATAAATGTTATTGTTCATCGTCGGTCCAAAATCGGGAAGCTGCGTAAAATCAAAGCCTTCCCGAATCGCCTGTTCAAATGCTTCCCATGAACCTTTAAAGTACTGATCCAGATCCCGGCCGGCATGCCGTCCCACCATGGGTATACCCAGACCGGCAATAAATCCGGCCAACGTGCAGTGGCGGCTTTTTTCAATCGATGCCTGAAGCCGTTCATAAGATTTCACACCGAAGCCTTCGCTCTCAATAATTTCTTCCCTGTACCGCTTAAGATCATAAAGATCACCAAAATTCCTGATCCATCCATGCCCAATGAATTTTTCCAACGTGACTGCGGAAAGCCCTTCTATGTTCATCCGGGTCTTTTCGCAAAAATGGGCAAATTTCTGGACCAGCTTCGCCGCACAGTGTGGATTCTCACAGTATAACTGCCGGGTACCGCCAACCGTCCGCCGGACAGTTAAAGGTCCGCCACAGCACGAGCAGCGCATCGGCAATATATAGGTATTGGACTGGGTTTTATTATCCGCGATCTGCGGTATGATCATATTGGCCTTATAGATATGAATGGTATCTCCTTCACCAAACTGAAATTCATCGAAGATATCCAGATTATGCAGGTAGGCACGGCTCACAACGGTCCCATCAATATTTACAGGATCAAATAATCCGGTAATGCTTACCATACCGGTTCTGGTTGTTGCCAGCTCCACACCACGGAAGCGAGTTTCATAAAGTTCATCGCTCCACTTCAGCGCAATCAGCCGGTTTTCATGGTGTCCGGTAGCTCCCAGGCTTTTTCCATAAGCAATGTCATCGTACTCCATGATGATCCCGTCCACTGGATACGCAAACCGTTTTGGATCAAATTGATCCAGCATCTTGCGGACCATCTGGTCATCATGTTCAGAATCCAAATAGCAGTATGGCACCACCGAAAAACCATTGCGCTCCAAAAACTCCTGCTGATTCATCTTGCGGTCTGGTGCCAGCGCATCGCTGACCAGATCAAATGCCCAAAATTCCAGCATACGTTTTTTAGCCTCGCCGGCGTCCAGCTTGCGAGTGCTGCCGGAAGCCAGATTTCTGGGATGCCTGTAATCCCCTCCCAGACTGAGATTTACCTGCTCAAAATTCTTCCACGAAATGACGCCTTCACCACGCACTTCAAAAGATTCTTTTGTGGGTATGGAAAGCGGAACATTTAAAAAGGTCCGGACGGTATGTGTCACATCCTCGCCTATAATGCCATCCCTTCCACGGGTAATGGCCTGATAAAGTTCGCCGTTTTCATAACGCAGCACCAATGTAAGGCCGTCCATTTTCCAGCTGATGACCACCGCACGGTCCCTGGCAAATCGGATCAGATCTTCAATGGATTTGGTCTTATTTGCAGACAGCATGGGCTTTGTATGCGGAACGGATGCTAGTTCTTCCAGAATTTCTCCGGACACCCTCTGAGTTGGGGACCCCGACAGGATCAAACCCGTCTGCGACTCCAGCCTCTGAAGCTCCTCCGTATACGCATCATATTCCCTGTCTGTCATACTGGGATTGTCATCCCGATAATAGGCAATATCTGCAGTGCCTAAAAGATCAATCAGTTCCCTCATCCGCTGAAGGGATGTTCTGTTTTGATTCGCAGCCATGTGCCTCCTCCTTTTCTTCTTTCTCATGCAATATCATGTTTACAACACTCCTCTGTCGAAAATTATTTATAAAAACGGGTCGCCAGACGGGCTCCCCGGGAAAAAGGTTGGGGGAGCCTTGCGACTCCAATCTATATAAAAAAAGCACCCAAAGAGTCTGATAAAACTCCATGAGTGCTTTTATGGCTCAAGGCCAGTTATTATGAAATTATTGGACGGAAGTCCCACTCCCGTTCTCCTGATACTGTGCTTCTATAACAGAAGCAGAAGACATATACTATTTTATCCATACGGAAACAAAAAAAGTGCCTGAAAGAAAACCTCTCTCAGACACTGTGCAACCGGATAACTGTTATTGCTCACTGGCAATTCTGATACTTACATATAAACTATACCATTTTCCTTTAGGTTTGGCAAGTGATCAGTTTCCATTTTTATTCTCCCACCTCCAGCACAGGTGATTGAATCTTTATAATATCTTCAATCTTAATGCAAGTCCCATCCTCCAGCTTAAGAATACCTTCAACATCATCCAGCCTTTTGATTGTGCCTGCCGCTGTCACATAAGCCCCGCCTTCTTTTTTCTGATCCGCCAGGAAATAAGTAATGGATACTTCCGGCTGTTCATGGATATGCTCTTCCAGATGATCCAGCTGCCGTTTGATTTCTTCCTGACTATTTTCACTCAGCTCCAGTCTCGGAACTGTCTGTCGGGCGGTTTCTTTTATGACTGCTCCATAACCAGTTAAAGCCGCAAAAGGTGAGAACTGGGCTGCCCGCTCTTCCATACGCATCTGTGGATGCACACTGGAAACGTGATGAGGCATATCGATCATATCATCATAAGGTCCACTCATGCTTTATGCCCTCCAATCTGACCATTTCGTTCTCTGGCTGTTGCGCCATCCTCAAAGTTCATACCACGGAGAATGGCATTTTTCCCATACTTTTTCTTTATGTCCAAAACAGCCTTCTGCCATCGTTTCTCCCGTTCCTGATCGGCGGCATCCTTCTCCTTCTGCTTCTCTATGGCATCATAATCCGTAAATAACTCCATCTGCTCAAAATGTTCCTCCTCCGGCACCAGAGATTCATCTATCACATGGGTGGCCGTTAAATACAAGCGCCGAACCAGCAGATCCGGATTTACAATCCTCTCAAACAGTTCTGTGGCGGCAGCCATCAATAATTTTGTCGAGGATGTATAGTATTTCAGATTTTCCGTTCCATGCGCATGCTTTGGGATAGAACGTCCATAACGATCTTTCGATATTTCTCCCTGATATTTATTACCACTCCCAGATCTCTGCAAATTTTCCCGATCATATCCCACCGTCAATACCAGCTGCTTTGTCACCAGTTTCTGATCCACCAGATCCAAGGACAGCATATCTGCCATTTCCCGAAGGACTAATCTGGCCTTATCATAGGGATAGGGGCAAGAAAGTACCTGTCCGGCCCCAATGCTGTTGGATGCCGGTTTATATGCCTTGATGTCAGAGATGGTACAAGGCTCCCATCCCCAGGCATGATCAATGAGCAGCTCTGCGTTGACACCAAACAGCCTGTATAATAATTCTTCATTATAATAGTCTGTTTCTTTTCCGATAGAACAGCGGGCAATATCGCCCATCGTGAATAGTCCGTTTTCTTCCAGCTTTTTGGCATATCCTTGCCCAACCCTCCAGAAATCAGTCAGGGGACGATGGCTCCAGAGCAGCTGCCGATAACTTCTTTCATCCAGCTGCGCAATCCGCACTCCATTGGCATCTGGCTGGATATGCTTCGCTTCAATATCCATGGCCACTTTAGCCAGATACAGATTCGTGCCAACTCCCGCCGTTGCAGTAATTCCTATGGTTTCCTGAACGTCCCGGATCATCTTGGCTGCCAGTTCACGGGCAGTCATCCCATACGTCCCAAGGTATCCGGTGACATCCATGAACACCTCATCAATGGAATATACATGAATATCCTCTGGAGCAATGTATTTCAAATATACTTCATAAATTTTTGCACTATACTGCATGTAAAGAGCCATCTGCGGCGGTGCCACAAGGTAATCCACCGCAAGTGTCGGAAATGCTTTAAGTTCCGGCGCCTTCCATGAGATTCCTGTTAATCTATGCCCGGGTGCTGTTCGCTTTCGCTCCTCATTTATAGTTTTGACTCTTTGGACAACTTCAAAAAGTCTGGGGCGCCCCGGTATACCATAACCTTTCAGGGACGGGGATACTGCCAGACAAATGGTTTTATCAGTACGGCTTTGGTCCGCAACAACCAGATTCGTAGTCATAGGGTCTAAGCCGCGTTCAATACATTCCACCGACGCATAAAAAGATTTTAGATCAATGGCAAGATAAACTCGGTCTGACATGTCTCCACCTCTTTCTTATCTAATCGAACCGATATAGGATTTGCTGTAGGCTTTAAGAGTTTCCAGTGTCCGCAACCGATTTTTCAGTATCTCTTTTGCAGACTCCAGACGCTCCTGCTCCTTCTGAGCCTCTGTACGATCATCTTCCAGCTTAAGCTCTGGGAATATCTCATTTGCTGTTTTAAAATACTTTTTCTGTTCTTCTGCCGGAAGTGTGCGAACCCTCTCTATATCAGCGGCCGTATCCTCAAGTTTTTTCCGCTCTGCCAAAACTTCCTCCTCTGTAAAGCCCCAGAATGTCATATCATAGATAACAGCCGCACTAAGTTTCGCTGCCCCTACTTTAGTCACATTTTGGGGATCAACCTCATATCCCAGTATTTCTTCCCACGGGGAAGGCTCAAACCCATAGTTTTCCGGAACGCGCAGCTGAGATAACAACTGCATGATCTTCTCCAAAGCGAGAGTATCCAATGAAGATCGGTCCGGTAATGGATTCTGCTGTTTAAAGAACTCCTGAAGTTCACATTTTTCAAACAGCGATGCGTCCATATATTCTTTGCCTTCGTCCATATAAGTAATGCCTAAAACCACGTATCCGGTGTCTATTGGAGTTTTTTTCTTCAGATTATTAATAAATGCGGTATGGTTACGGGAAATTTCTTCCCGCTCGCTCTCATCCACACCGCACATCAACAGGATCTCTGAAACAATTTCTTCCACCGGACACAATTCGATTAAATCTTTGATAATCACTCTTTTGTGCCTCCCATTTCTGAAAAGGCCAGCCACTTTGCACCATAAAAATCCATATAAAATCTCTGGCCAACCTCATTCTCTACATATCGCACTTTCATATGATACCAGCCACGCAGTTCCTCCCGAAGGGCATGATCCGCCGAAATAGGCTCGACCCATACCTCATCATAGTCCTGTAGCTGATTTTTTGGAATCGGTTCCTGTTCCGGTGTTGCCGGGAGCGCGTAAGCCGGCGGGATAATAAAAACTTCCTTCACAGCTTCATTTTGCATCACTGAACCATCGGCAAAACGCAGACATTTTTCTACTGCATCCACAAAAGCCCAGCCTTTTTCCGGTATATATACGGGTGTCTCATGTAACGCCGGCAGCACCGAAGGATCTACCGGTTCTATCCAGTCCTTTCTCGGATCACTTTCTGTTGTCAGCCCCAAAAGAAAGTCGGTTGAGACATGATAATACTCAGACATACGGATCAAGCCTTCAATCGAGGGTGCTTTCCGTTCGCTTTCCCAGCTGCTGAGTGTCGGCTGTGAAACGCCCAGCTCTTTCGCAGCCGCAGTCAGAGCGATCTTTTTCATTTTTCTGGCCAGCTTATATTGACGAGCCATCGTTTTCCCTCCTACTGCTTTAGAATTATCCAAGTGCCTTTTTTGTTAGAACCTTCACGCTGTATGAATCCATTAGACCTCAATTTCCGAATTGCCCGGCGAACGGTAGACTCAGAAACGCCTAATTGAGAAGCAATGAGTGCCACAGTCAAATTTGGATTTTGTTGAATGATCTCAAAAACTGCCCTGTCATGTGCGCTAAATTTCTCCATGTCCCTATCATTTATCCGGTCATTTATCCGGTCATTTATCCGGTCATTTTCCCGTTCACCTGTTTCAGATCGCACAAAATCTGGATGAAAGAACAGGGTAGTTGCAAAGTAGGTGCGCTCATCATCTGTTTCAAATATTGGCTCCGGTGATCCATTATTACGCAGAGCATTTCGTATCTTACGGAATCCCGTATTACGACCTTCTGTCAGGTGCATCTCTTTCAAAAATTCACCAATCCGTCGGTTACGATACCGGCGACTGAACACACGATACTCCCGCAGCCCTTCCTGACTGATGGACCGGTCTGCGCCAGGATGGCTGACAATGATCATTCGGTCCGGTTCTACACGCACTTCAATCGGTTCCCGTACATCATATCCCTTATGGTAGACGGCGTTTGAGAGGGCTTCTTCCACCGCGGCAAATGGTATGTTAAAAAATCTTCTGGCTTCCGCTACACTATCTACTTTAATGATCTGTTCCTGTATAATGCTGTTCTTGATATATAGCAGTGCCTCCCTAAGCTGCTGATGAAGCGGCCCTCTAAACGTCTTTTCCCGAATCCGATCTCCAGTATCATCTGGGAACTCTACCACATCAATCTGAGCATAAGGGAAGAATCGTTCCGGCTCCAGACTGAAAAACATTAAACCTACGTTTTTAGGTTTTGTATATTCTGGCAGGGTGCTGATAATATTCATGCTCTTGCATAGATCCACGAAATCCATACTCTCCGACTCCTGATATAAGGAGCTTCCAATTTCCTTCAGATAGCTTTGGATCAGTGTGATATTCAGGTCTGCCAATTCTGCCTCATGGTTGACACGGTCGTCAAAGGGAATATTATTGGCCAGGTTATACAAATCCCTCTTTTCTGCTTCAGACGGAGCGATGGTGCTGGCCATTTTGCGAATAAAATAAATACGCTCTCTATTATCTTTTCGCATACTTTTTGGCGACGAATACGGTCTGGAATTTCCACCCGGCGCCCAGATCACGATAAATTTTTTTCCCTCATAATCTGCCACTTCCACAATAGGAAGGTACTCCGGCTGGATCAGTTTACATTTATTGAGCATGTCCTTGAGATAACCGTCAATTTTCTCCGCTGGCACACCCAGCAGTGGATACTCCGGTCGCCCATCCTTCTCCCGGACACCGATTACAATATAACCGCCGCCCCAGTTATCTATATCATTGGCAAAAGCGCAGATCGTCTTCAAAGAAGCCTCTGCGTCCCATGTCTCCTTAAATTCAATCCTTGCCCACTCTACTACATTTCCTGAAAGCAGAGTCCGGATATTCGTTGGAACTGACATCCCATAACCTCCTTCACTTTAAGCCCAGCCGCTACCCTATTTATTTCAAACACACTTATATTCTTTCACAACATTACAGCTGTGTATACTATCCATTTGGTCTCTATAAAACAGTCTTTAAACTGTATCTTTGATTACGAGTCTATTTCTGTATAATTAAAATTCCCGCTGATATTTTATCGGCGTTCCTTTTCGACGATTGGTGATCAGTGATCTTTATCGACGATTTTTTATCGACGACCCAGATGCTGTCCATTTAGGCTTTATGTTCCTATTATATTCAGAATTTGGAATCCTCGCAAGAAAATCTTCTGTCGCGGGTATGGATTTTACCAAACAAGGCTATTCGTTCACATCTGAAGCAATCGTTTCCGCATCGCCATGGGTAACTTTTGCCCCAGACTATTGCCTCCTCTCCCTGTTTCCATCTATTTCTACACCATCCCGTTAGATGTTTTCTGAAACGAAAAACGGCCTTTGAATACAGTATAACTGCACACAAAAACCGTTTCAATGAATCCGGAGTGCTTTACAGTGAACGCCGCACAGATTGCAGAATTTTGATTCAAAATCACAATACGAGTTTGGCAAGTAGTTTGGCAATCAAAATGCAAACTTGTCAACTTATTCTCATATTTTGACAACACTTTTCAAATTGCAACTCTATCGTTTTCCCTGCAAGCCCTTTTAAACAATTTTATCCTTTTTCTGCAAAATCTCTTTTATCTGAGGAATCGTTTTCTTTTGTTCCCGCAGCCCCTTAATATAGGCAATGCGCTCTACCGTTTTTTCTCTTGGATACCGGCGTGTCAGATTTGAACCTTCCTGAATAAACGGAAGGAAACCCTCCTCCGTATAAAACTTCAGCGTACTATACCGGGTTTCAGTCAGCCGTACTAGTTCTCCAATGGTGACATACTCCGAAGCCATGATCGCCTCCATACTCCTCTGTCTTGACATACTGCGCACCTTCCTTCATCAGGAAATTGCCACAATAAACATAAGGAACAGAGTGTCGATATACTCCGTGGCCTTGTGGACCAGCTCGTTCTGGGGATTCTCCTTGATCTCATCCAGCCGCTTCTTTAAAGCCTGCTTTTCATAAGAAGAAAAATACCTCCGCAGATCCTGTCTTTTGTTTAACAAAGCCGTTAAAACTACAATATCCTCGGAAATCTCCCCAGCCTCCAAAAGCTCTGCACGGATGTTCTGTACAATATGATCCACATCGGCCTCATTGGGGATATAAACTGTCTTTCCATTCATAAAACCGCCTTTTTCCTTCCGGACACAGCCCAGTTCTGCCAGAGATTCTCCAATATCTTCCACCAGTCCATTGATATATTTATCTGTAAAGTTGAAAGAAAAGTATTCTATGGCGTTTTCAAATTTTATCGGCTGCTTTTTTGCAACAATATCATACACCTGACGCAGGTAGCTTTTCTCCTGCGGCAGCGACGCCTGAACGGACAGCTTCTTCCCGTCAAAAGCCAAAATATCCTCCATCAAAAGCTCCACCACAGCGGAAGCTGCCAGACAGGTCGTCTTCTCCATTTCCATACTTGAGATTTTTCCGTTTTTCTTCAGGATACATAAAAAATACTGCTGGGTCGTTGATAAATTTTTCATAGCGGCACCTCCGTTGATATATTTCACTCACCGCTTACTACTTACTACTTACGATATAAACATATCTTATTCTCTGCCTTTTGTCAAGCGACATACAGGATTTTATCAAGAAATTTTCTTTGCAACGACAGCTAAATTAAAAAACGGGAATCCAACAGCCGATAAGCTATCCGATTCCCGTTTTATCTTTTCTTCTAAGTAATACTGGAATTTATTCTACCACCACATAAAAGCGGCACATCCTGGCACCTTCCAAGACTGTTTCCATAGTATTTACGGTAATTCTTTTGTCTGGCAGCAAATGCTCCAGAATATATAGTATGCTTTGTCTGGAACATTCACAGTGCGTTTTATCCGCTGTCTTTCCTGAACAGACATCCGGACAAACACATTTAGGATAACCCACTTCATAAATGTGGCCCGGATCGATTACTTTTCCAAAGAAACCTTCTGTATCTCCATACTTTTTATATTGTTCATCCAGACTACATCCACATTCCTTAAATTGTTTTTCTTGTATTGGTAATACTGTATTTTTTACACAATGAATAGCTTTACTTCTGTAATCCATCTTTTCTCCTATAAGAATCCATCTCTACAACTTAGGATTTAGTATTCATTTAAAAATCTTTTCAGTTCCTCCACAAACTGTCCGATATGCAAACCATCTACAAATGAATGATGCGCCTGCACGGAAATTGGGATCATGATTCTTCCATCTTTTTCATAGTATTTTCCCCAATCAAAAAGAGGTGTTGCATTATCTTTCTTTCCTGAGTTTGTATGCGATATATGAGTATATGTAACCCAAGGCATTGGAGAACATTGGAAAACATCATTTCCTAATGGTCCTGTAAAATAGTCTTTCTGTTCCTCTGCTGTTTTTTTTGCTAACTCACAGTATTCCTTTAAATCATCTAACATTGGAACATTTACCACTTTGAACAATCCCGTATTCTTGTTCAAATAGGTAAAGGCGGTATCTATTTTGTTATAAAGGGCGACCTGTCCATCTACAAAACGATAACGAAACGCTTCGATATGATTGGCACATTTACATACTGCATATACCATAGCTAATGTAAAAGATAATCCTGCTTCCTTGACCATACGCTTAAAATTTGTAATATCCGCTTCAAATGTCACGCAAAAAGCAGGCTCAACACTGTTTCTAAATACGGCACAATGAATTGCCCTTTCCCATGTTTCTTCATCTATTATCTGATATGAATTAGCCATATATTATCCCACCTTCCAATTTATCGCATACAAAAATTAACAAATTTCATAGGTACACCCATGCGTTCTGCTGCTTGTTCCGGCGTCATTCCACTGTCCAAGAAACGCCTGCATACAACCTTCATATTCTCTCCGACTTCGATAATATGTTTGTCCGGATCGTAGAATCGAACGACTCTCTGTCCCCAAGAATGTTCCATAATCGGGTGGACATATTCAATATCACATTCCTTCAGCTTCTCAGAAAACTTGTCAAAATCATCTTCTTCAAAATAAAGCTCAAAATTGTTGCCGCCAAAGGAAATATCATTCGTACCAATAAACGCTTTATATGTTTCAACCGTTTGCAGAGCTAAACCACCTGTCAGTGTCTTATTTGCTCCAAAGTCCATAATGATATGAAGCCCAAAGACTTTTTTATAAAATTCAACTGATCTGTCTATATCGGTCACTACCAGCATAGGATTTTTCAATTTCATTCTAATTTCCTCCAAAACAAAGTATCGTTATTTCCGATTAGGCTTTCTTTTAATAGCCAACAGTTTCATATAGTCATCGAACTCAGAAGTATCAGTCGGCTCAAACATTACCCATTTCCCGTCACGATAAGTTGTTGCCTCATCATATTGTCTGCAAACAGAATCAGAAAGAGTTTCCCTTATCTCCTCAAATTTTGCTCTTTCATCTTTTCCAAAGATAATCATAAATCCAAGGCTATTCTTTTTCGCATATAGACTGCAAAGCGTTTTACCGCCTCTACGGTACTTATATTCATAAGTCCAGTTCTTACCGCCTGTATTCCATAACCGTTCCATATCATATTTTTTATCAATCGTTGAACACAGCTCTTGCCAGACCTCAAACAAAGGTTGTCCGAGCAATTCCATCATAGTTGATTGAGTAGGGACATTTTCAAGCATTGTATCTCCTCCGTAAAAAAAAATTCATTTATCCCATTCATACGCTAACTTTGGGCCACCACCGAATTGAATTAAACCACAATACTCAAATCCTTCTCGAACAAGTATGTGCTGCATTACCTTGTTTTCATCTTGTGTATCTACTCTGATAGCAGTGATATAATTGGATAGACATAACTCTTTAATTAAATTTACCGCTTTCTTGGATAGTCCTCCGCCTCTTATCTTTCTATTAAAAGCCAATCTATGAACCACTGCATAAGGTCTATCTGTTTTCCAAGCTCCTTCTATTTTATGGTACGCAGGTTCATCGCCGATAATAATACAACAATATCCAATAACTCCGTGATCGTTGACAAAAACATATCCTGTATTTTGGGCAATATCTTCAAGAATAGTCTGCCTCGTAGGATAATCAGGACGCCACTGCTCAAATTCCAAAGATTTATGATAGGCTCTCGCATCTTCTATACATTGGTAACATAATTCAACCTCATTTGGTTTAGCTTTTCTCAATTTCATTCTAACAAAATCCTCTCGGTTTATAAATTCAGATTTGCCGCCCTATGTATTCTATCCTTTCAAATTTTCCAAAGCAACCGGATTATTTTCGAGGATTGCGCCAACAGTCGGGCAGTTTTCTAAATCCGGGCAGTCGCCGCAAGTGGAAACGCCTTTATTTAACGCACACTTCCGAATCCCGCACAGGCTAACGCAAAATACCGTTTTTGCCCCGTTCATACGGCAGCCCTCGCAGTTAATATGTTCCGGCAGAATGGGGGCGTTGTTTAGTTCTGCCCACAGCTTCGCCGTTTTCTTCCGCAAAGCCTGATCGTCATTGACGGTCGCTATGTATGCGTCGCATTTTTCGCAGTCCAGTCCGCAGTATCCAATCATATTTTTCATAGGTTATACGCCTCCTGTCCCTTATTCTTCATCATCAATTTCACGCTCAAAGATCGAATACTTCCAGTCATCCATTCCGGAAATCAAACGCCATCCCTGTTTTCCATATTCATTGAGCTTCTCAATATACCGATCCAGCTTAATATGAACATTAAATGATGGCTCTGCGCTTAAATCAACTGTCATATACTCATACTTCTTCATAACAAACCGCCTTCCTAGTATAAGTCTTTAAGAAAAAATTTTCATTATATCCGCAACAAACCGTGTCTGCTGCTTTCTCAAATACAATTTCACAAAAGGCTTCAGCAGCCATTTCTTTGCTTTCACCCGCTCCGTAAAATCTATCTCTGTTTCGTCGCCTTTGGCAGTGAAAATGCCTGTCCAATGACCTGTCATATTGCTGTTTTCCATATCAAATTCCCATCGTCTGTATGGCTCAGCAAGCGTCACGGTAAAGGTCGTCGGGTAGCCATCTTTGGTGTATTCAATAAATTTCTTATCACTGATAACTTCTGTTTTACTCAAATCACTTCTCCAAGCAGCGTAATTCTCAATGTCTAAAACAAAATCCCACACTTGCCGAAGCTCGCTCGGAATCAGCGCTTTTATATTTGAAACCGCCATTTTTGCTCTCTCCTTAAATCAGTCGTATTTCTCAATATGCACGGTGGCAATCGCCGACTGATTCGGCTCTCCGGTAACAAGGTCTTGCGGCGCAGGCACAAGCAGCATAAATCCGTCCTTGCCATATCTTAATTCATACCCTTGTGCATACGCTTCTTCCACAGAGATGTGCTGTACCTGTCCGATTACCATAGCCGTAATACCCGCACCGCTTAAATCCTGTATTTCTTTCAGGCTACATTCTATCGTGAGAAACGCTTCGCTGATCGCTGGTGCGTGAATGGTTTTGGCATTGGAAACAGTAAAACCGCCTGCGGCAAATTCGTCATCGTCCCATTCATTCTGATGAATGGTATTTACCAGCTTGTCATAGCAGCTTATCGGGAGAAAGTTAATGCAAAAGCATTTTTCTCTTTGGATATTAGCATAGGTGTGGGTATGCTGATACAGGTTGCCCATCACAGCAAAGAAAGCAGTCTTATCTCCGTGAAAGCAGCTCCACGAATGAAAGCACACATTCGGTTTCCCGTTCTCTTTCCAAGTCGTGATAGCAAAGAGAACGGTCGGTATTCCTGCTGTTACTTCAAAGTGAGAGAACAATTCAAATTCTTCCGGATAAGCTGGCTTAAAATGCTGAGGGAAATCCTTTTCAATCTCGATCTTCATCGCTACACCACCCTTTTCGTAGTTACAGTTTTGTATTCATATAGTTTCATCCCTTTAAATTCCAATCTGTTTTTTCATTATACCGTATCCATCAACCCTTGAGAAGATATATCCGCTATCCTTGATAAAAATATCCAACGCGAAAAGGCAATGCTGAGTCATGCTTCCTTTGTCTCCGGCTGCTGTGCCGACTCGAACAAGGACTGAATCTCAGATGTTTCAGGGTTATTTTTGCAATTTCCCCTGCTCATTCGTGTAATATATCAGGTCCGTAAAGGTGTACCTTTACAGAGTGTTTCCAAAAGGCTATTTCAGGCCCAGCTTAAGCGTCTGAAAATTTCATTTTTTTATTTACGGACATATCTGTAATAAAAGGAACCTTTACAGACACTTTATGCACAAAGGGGATGCGTTTATTGAAAAAGACTTATGGTTATGCCCGGGTCTCCTCTCGTGACCAACATCTGGACCGACAGATCAAAGCACTGTTGGACTGCGGGGTGGCGGAACGGGACATTGTCACCGACAAAATCAGCGGCACCAGTCTGGAACGTGAAGGATATATGGCGCTCCGGAATACCATGCTTCGGGATGGAGACACCCTGATCATCAAATCCTTAGACCGTCTGAGCCGAAACAAGCAGCATATCTTACAAGAGCTGCGCCATTACAAGGAACATCACATACAGGTCAAAGTAATTGATCTCCCCACAACGATGATCCAGCTGCCGGAAGGACAGGAATGGGTATTTGAAATGATCAATAATATCCTGATTGAAGTGCTGGCCAGCATTGCCGAACAGGAACGGCTCACCACCCGGCAGCGTCAGGCTGAGGGAATTGCTGTTGCCAAGGAAAAGGGAACACATCTGGGGCGGCCGGCCGCCACCTATCCACCGGACTGGGACCAGATTTACACCCGCTGGAAAAATGGTACGATCACAGCAGTCCGCGCCATGAATGATCTCGGCCTGAAACGCAGCACGTTCTATAAACTGGTACATCGGTACGAGGAGGTATTGCAATGAAACGCTGGCTTCTAATCTTCTCTTTGACTCTTTCCTTAATCCTTTTGGGTATTGGTGGCTGGAAGTTTTACCAATACTGGAATGAAAATGACCAAAGCGACACGCTTTATTCCAGTTTGGAGGTCTATGTGAAGTATCCTGACAAACAGCCGGAATCCACACTGCCAGAGGAAGACGAACCCACATCGGAGATCCCGGAAACAGCTACTCCGTGGCCAGAGGTAGATTTTGCTTCGCTCCAGCAGGCCAATCCCAACATTGTTGGCTGGCTCTACAGCGAAGGCACCCCTATCAATTATCCGGTTGTCCAGGGGACTGATAATTCCTATTATCTGACGCATTTATATGACGGTACTTACAATGCCAACGGCTGCTTATTTCTGGACTGCCGGGTAAACCGTGACTTTTCCTCGCTCCACTCCATCATTTATGGACATTATATGAGAAGCGGCGCCATGTTTGCGTCTCTGGCCGGATACAAGGATCAGGCTTATTACGAGGAGCATCCGACACTGATGCTGATGACTCCGGATAAAAACTATACTGTTGCGCTTTTCGCAGGTTATGTGGCGAGCGTTGATGATCCGGCGTGGGAGGTGGTATTCTCGGATGCCTCTGCGTTTGAAGCATGGCTGATTCAGGCTAAAGAGCGATCCACTTTTGACAGCAGCGTAAAACCAACAAGTAATGACCGGATTCTTACACTCTCCACCTGCAGCTATGAATTTAATAATGCACGATATGTGGTGTTAGGGGTTCTGCAAGAGTCATAGAAGGTTTCATTCACATGGTATGAAACAGCTCATGGCTTGAGAATTTAGAAGAAAGGATACGCACAATCCAGACGGAACCGGCGATGGCGCGGGAAAAAGATTGAAATTACAGAAATCCGGCTTGACTTAAAATTTTTATTCAGTTACCCTTAAATCAGAGTTACCGGTAGCTCTTTATTTTATCTATAAGGAGCGTGTAAAAATGTATCATGCACATTTTAGGGGAACACACTATGACGCTGGTTATCGGTGGGGTTCCTTACTGTTCAAACACCAAAATATAATTTTAGAAAATATCCCATTTGAAATCACCCGAGAACGCATGGATTATGCCATGTCCTGTCTTCCCGTCTATGAAAAATATTATCCTGAAATCCTGGCGGAAATTCAGGGGATCGCAGACGGCCAGCAATGTGATGTCCGCATTTTACAGGCCGTGCTATTTAGTATGTATGCCATACCGCCGGTCTGCAACTGTTCCTGTTTTGCATTTACCACTGAGCACGAAATTATTTTTGGTCGGAACAGTGATTTTCTGACCGAGATTGAAAAGCTGAACATGAACGTTATTTACAGGCTGACCGATGGCTCTTTTGCTTTCACCGGAAACACCACCGCTTTTGTAGAGATGGAAGATGGGATCAACGAATATGGTCTTGCCATCGGCTTAACATCCGTTTATCCCCGCCAGCGCAGATCCGGGTTTAATGCAGGATTGCTTCTCAGATACCTGTTGGAAAAATGCAAAAATGTATCTGAGGCGCTTTCCTGTTTGCACCAATTACCTATTGCTTCCGCCCAAACACTGACACTGGCAGATGCCTCCGGAACAATCACATTGGTTGAATGTCATTCGGAGCGCATCGAAATCACGGCATCTCTGGATCATAACCATTCTTTTGTCTGTTCCACCAATATGTTTCACCTTTCAGGAATGGCCAAGGATAACTGTTTGGAAATTGATGATTGGTTTGCACAGACACGGTTTCAGACGTTAGTTTCTGCACTCCAGAAGCATGAAGATTTTGATCCGGCATTTGCCAAAAAACTGTTATCCGGAGAATATGGTTTTATCTGCCAGTATGACAGAAACACAGGCAAGGATACGGTATGGTCCGTGATTTATGATCTAAAACAGCATAAGATTTATCGTTGTGAAGGAAATCCCGGACGCCGTTCCTTCAAAGAAGATGCCCGCTTTCACTTTAAATCTTAATGCGATAGCATAACTGCTCCAATACTGCACCACATATTGGCTGCAGTAATCAAAATTATTTTTTCAGCAGCAATTTACTAATTGTTGTTTTACGGAGTTGTTCTGAAAACTGACTTCCAAGATCCCGATATGTTTGCTCCAAAAGCTGAAATTCCGTTTCTGTTGCTTCGTCGGAGCGGAAAGCAGTTTGCTCTGCTCTCCGCTCCATCAGCATAATAATGTCCAATAAACAAATTTCTTCCGGCGGTAAAGACAGCTTGTATCCTCCCGATGAGCCATAGGTAACTGTGATCATTCCGGCGTCACGCAGTCTGGCTCCGATCTGCAGAAGATACCGTGTGGAAACACCGATTATTCTTGCCAGTTTAGATGAAGAAACCGGTCCTGCAGCATCGGCCAAACATATCATCATTCGGATCGCATAATCGGTTGATGCGCTGACCCACATTTCTTGCCCCTCCTCTCTTTCCGCAGGATAAACATCTCTTTATTTGCCCTGCTCTTTGAACCCCCAGACTTCTAAATCCACATCGTCTTCCTCTGTCTCATCCTCCTCTGCAGAAACAGAGTCCTGAAGATCTGCCGGTGGATCAAGCATATACTGGATGGTCTGATCCGGCATTTCATTTTTAACCGCAGACAGTTTGCGGACGGTAAAACTGCAAAATGCCATGGCTGCTGCAAGGGCAATATATTGAACACAACTTGTAAGATAAAGGTTTACAATAGCCAGTTCATTTCCCTGCACAGGAACTCCCTGTTCAAGCTGCAGAGAAATGTTTTTATGGCAGGCTCCAAGAGACACTATGGCCGTAACCAGCAATATTCCTGCAAGAACGGCAAAAACTATGGAAACGACATTCCCCTTTTTAGAAGGTTTCACGCTTCGATTGCTGTCCCTCTCCATCAACGCCCCCTCCTTTCACTGCGGGAAGTATTGTTTCTTCGGGATCGTGGCTGTGCAGAAGAATCGTCAATACGCTCCAGCACCTGCAGCTCACCCTTTTTCAGCCGGAATACCACATCGGCCTGTTTCGCCAGTTCACCGGAGTGGGTAACGACCACGACACACTTGTTCATCTTATGGGCGCTCTCTTTGAGGATTTCTGTGATGTCCTGAGCGGTATCCTCATCCAAATTTCCAGTCGGCTCATCTGCAAGGATCACCGGAGCCTCGCTGGCCAACGCACGGGCGATAGCCACCCGCTGCTGCTGGTCGCCGGAGAGCTTCAGGACATTCCGTTTCGCTTCCTCTTTCGTCAACCCCAAGCGCTCCAGAATGGGCAGCGGCGGCAGCTTGGAAGTCAGTGATACATTCTCTGCGGGGGTCAGATAGTCGATCAGGTTATATGCCTGAAAGATAAATGCCACATGGTTTTTCCGGTGATCGGAAAGGCCCGTCTTGGCAATATCCTGTCCGTCGAAGTAAATCTGGCCGCTGTCAGGGCTGTCCAGGCCGCCGATCAGGGACAGCAGAGTGGTTTTGCCGCAGCCGGAAGGACCCAGAATGGCATAAAGTTTGCCCTGTTCCATCGCGGCGTTGACGCCTTTTAAGACTTTCTTTTTGTTATCGTAGGAATAACCCACTTGTTTGATTTCCATGATACTCATAATGATTACCTCATTTCGTTATTTTCAAGAGTTGCTTGGATGACCTTATTCCATCTGCGATAAAATCTGTTTGGGCTTCAGCCGCATGGTGGAGATACTGGACACCAGCACTGCCGCCACTAGCAGGATGCCGCCCACGATGGCCACCATTATAAAGTGCTGCGACGTGACAATGACATTCTCCGCCGTCTTGCCAAACAGTGTACCCAAGGCACCAGCCACCTGCCTGCTGGAGAGGTAGGCCAATGGGAAGGCCACTACTGCGATCAGCAGGGTTTCCAGCACATACTGGAGAACGACCGCAGGCTTGGCAATTCCCACTGCCAGCAAAATGCCGGTTTCCCGTTTCCGGCTGCGGATGGACATGGAGAGGATCAGGATAATCAACACTATACTCACGGCTGTGATGACAATAACCAACGTGGTAACCAAAGTGGTCGTGTCAGAGATAGAATTTGAAATGTTCTGATACACTTCATCGTTGGCTGTAACAATAAAATTGTTCCAGTTGATAGAAGAAATGTTCTGTACTTTGCTTATCACGCTCTCCAACTGCGCTGCGTCAGTTACAAAGAAGTCTGCTTCTTGAATTTTGTTGCCATCACCATAATTTACACACATTGCCTCCATCGCGGCTTTGCTACAAAAGGCATATTCGGAAAAATCCCATAGGGTAGACGCATCATACATTGTGGCCTCATCGTTCTTGTCAGCCACTACATCAAAAATCCCTACAATTTCCATATCCACTTCGGGATCGTCGGTATAAGGGTCATTGATTCCAACAACTTTGCTGCCGACTTCCAATCCATTCTGTTCGGCACGTTCCCGGCTGATGATAAGGCCATTGGTCATATCCTCTGTGATATGGGACCCTTCAACCAATTCAAATCGGCCTGATACAAATAAATCGTTATACTCCGTATTGATAGAGCCATAGGTATAAAAACTGTTGGTGTAGCCCGTTGTAACCACGCTGTCGCCCGTTTCCTTGAAGTAATAAGGCATGGAAACAATCGAAGCATCATAACCGGCAATCCCATCTACTGAGGCAATCTCCTGAAGCATCTCATCTGTAATAAATTCCTGAGTACTGTAAGAACCGCCATTGCCGCTTGTCCAGCCTCCGGTAGATAGATTTCGTTCCACAGTAAAACTGGTTCCAGTAACACCGCGCAGTTCTTCTGCCTGTTCCTCCTGTGCATCGACAATCGCCAGCCCGGACAGCACCATGGTGGTAATGGTCAACAGCAAGCAAAACACCAGCAGTGTCTTTTTCCACTTTCGTGCGCTATATAAAATTGCTCTGAGTCCTAAATTCGTTTTGTGTTTCATATTGCGCCTCCTCTATTCCATCTGCGATAAAATCTGTTTGGGCTTTAACCGCATGGTCGAGATACTGGATACCAACACCGCCGCCACCAGCAGGATGCCGCCCACGATAGCCACCAGCATGAAATGCTCCGGGGTGACGATGACATTCTCTGCCGCCTTGCCGAACAGCGTACCCAGGGTGCCGGCAACCTGCTTGCTGGAGAGGTAGGCCAGCGGGAAGGCAACCACTGCGATCAGCAGAGTTTCCAGCACATATTGGAGAATGACCGCAGGCTTGGCGATTCCCACTGCCAGCAGAATACCGATTTCCCGTTTCCGGCTTCGGATGGACATGGAGAGGATGAGAATTATCAAAACCATGCTTACCACAGTAATCACCACGATCAGCGTCGTAACCAAAGTAGCCGTATCCGCAATAGAGCTGGAAATGCGCTCGTACACTTCATTGTTCACGGTGATGTAATAGGAGTTCCAGTCAATAGAGGTGCTGTTCTGAACTTCCTGTACGATACTTTCCAGCTTAGCGGCGTCCGAAACGAAGAAGTCAACGGAAGTAATCCCATTTCCATTGCTGGCCGTATAGGGCGCAGAAACAGCCGACATGGTATCCATATCTGTAAAGATATAGTTCTCGTAATCGTATAAGGTTGAGGGCTTTGCCATAGTTGCCTGCTCGTCGTCATCATCCGCGATGACCTCAAACAGACCAGCAATCTCACACTCAACCAACGGGTCGTCTGGATTCCCGTTTTTAATTTCGAGCGTATCGCCAAGGGACAATCCATATTTCTCAGCCAAGCCTTCGTACAAAATAATTCCACTATTACCCTCCGTTACATGGCAGCCTTCTGTTAAACGCAAGGCTCCACTAAGAAACAGTGGAGAATACTCCGAATCAAAGCAGCCTGTTCCATAAAAAAGGTCTGCTACATATTCTCGTTCATCTGTCCCTTTCATCAAAGTATCTTGATGATAGAGATTTACGATTGTCCAATGGGAAGTGTTATAGGATTCTACTCCGTCAATCGCGGCGATTTCCTCAATCATTTCGTCTGTGACAGGCTGCAGGGTATAGCCGTTGTTGGCATTGACAGTAAAACTGGCCCCTGTTACGCCACGCAGTTCTTCCGACTGCTCCTCTTGTGCGTCTGCAATCGCCAGCCCGGACATTACCAGGGTGGTAATAGCCAAGAGCAGGAAGAACACCAGCAAGGTCTTTTTCCATTTTCTCGCGGTATGTAAAACCGCTCGTATTCCTAAATTCGTTTTGTGGTTCATATTGCGCCTCCTTTACTCCATCTGCGCTAAGATTTGCTTGGGCTTCAGCCGCATGGTCGAGATGCTGGACACCAGCACCGCCGCCACCAGCAGGATACCGCCCACGATAGCCACCAGCATGAAATGCTCCGGGGTGACGATGACATTCTCTGCGGCCTTGCCGAACAGTGTACCCAGGGTGCCGGCCACTTGCTTACTGGATAGGTAGGCCAGCGGGAAGGCCACCACTGCGATCAGCAGGGTTTCCAGCACATATTGGAGAATGACCGCAGGCTTGGCGATACCCACCGCCAGCAGAATGCCTGTTTCCCGTTTTCGGCTGCGGATGGACATGGAGAGAATGAGGATAATCAGCACCATGCTCACAGCGGTAATGACGATAATAAGGGTGGTAATCAGGGTGCCGGTATCAGAGAGGGCGCTGGAAATATTCTGATACACCTCATCATTGGCAGTAATCTTGTAGTTGTTCCAGTTGATAGAGGAAATGCTTTGCACTTCCCGAATCACATTCTCTAATTGGGCGGCGTCCGTAACATAGTAGTAGGCTTCGGAAATGCCCTCGCCATCTTCGCCCCAGCCCTTAATCAAGCCCTCGGCTGCGTCCATGCTGCAAAAAACATAGCTGGAATAGGCGTAATAGGACGAATCATCATACATATTCACTTGGTCGCCCTTATCTGCCACCACATCGAAGATACCTACGATCTCCATATCCACTGCCGGGGTGTTATTCTCCGGGTAGTAAATCCCGGTCACGGTATCTCCCAGCTTTAGATCGTTCCACTCAGCCACTTCCCGGCTGATAATAATGCTATTGGTCATATCATCGGTGATGTGGGTGCCTTCCACCAGTTCAAACCGGCCTGACAGGAACAGTTCATGGTATTGGGAATTGTAGGAGCCGTAGTTGTAGAAGCTGTAATTCTCATGGGCCAGTTCCTCGCCCTTATCATTGAAAATATCAGGCAAGGTAATCAGGGTAGCGTCATACCCTTCAATGCCATCCACTGCGGCAATCTGCTGGATCATGTCCTCGGACATAAATTCCTGTGTACTGTAATTGCCGTTCCAGCCGCCCGTAGAGATGTCACGCTCCACGGTAAAGCTGGCTCCGGTGGTTCCCCGGACTTCCTCGGCCTGTTCCTCCTGAGCGTCGGCAATCGCCAGCCCGGACAGCACCAGGGTGGTAATGGCCAGGAGCAGGAAGAACACCAGCAGAGTCTTTTTCCACTTCCGTGCGCTATATAAAATCGCCCGTATTCCTAAATTCATATCGCCTGCACCTCCTTTACTCCATCTGCGCCAAAATTTGCTTTGGCTTCAACCGCAGGGTCGAGATACTGGACACCAGCACCGCCGCTACCAGCAGGACGCCGCCCACGATAGCCACCAGCATGAAATGCTCCGGGGTGACGATGACATTCTCCGCCGCCTTGCCGAACAGCGTACCCAGGGCGCCGGCAACCTGCTTGCTCGATAGATACGCCAGCGGGAAGGCCACCACCGCAATCAGCAGGGTTTCCAGCACATACTGGAGAATGACCGCAGGCTTAGCAATCCCCACCGCCAGTAAAATGCCGGTTTCCCGTTTCCGGCTGCGGATGGACATGGATAGAATCAGGATAATCAGCACCATGCTCACAGCCGTGATGACAACGATGAGGGTAGTAATCAGGGTGCCGGTGTCAGAAAGGGCGCTGGAGATATTCTGATATACCTCATCGTTGGCGGTAATGATAAAGTTATCCCAGTTAATCGAGGATATGTTCTGTACCTCGGCTATCACGTTATCCAACTGTGCTGCATCCTCTACGAAAAAGTCGGCCTCTTGGAGTTTACTCCCATCTTCATAATTAACAGCCATTTCTTTCATTGCATTGTAGCTGCAAAAAGCATAATCGGCATAATCCCATAGTGTAGAAGCATCATACATGGTCGCCTCATCATTTTTATCGGCAACGATATCAAAAAATCCTACTATCTCCATATCAACTTCTGGATCGCCATTATTCGGATCATTGATCCCGGTAACTTTATCACCAATTTTTATCCCATTCCGTTCAGCGTTTTCTTTGCTAATGATAAGGCCGTTTTTTACATTTTCTGTAATATGCGAACCTTCTACAAGTTCAAATCTTCCGGATGAAAAAAGTTGGTTGTATTCAGTATTTATTGACCCATAGGTATAATAGCTGTTGATAACATTTCCATTAACAAGTTCTTTACCAGCTTCATTATAATAGCTCGGCATAGAGACTACCGCTGCATCATATCTCGCAACTCCATCTACTGAGGAAATTTTCTGAAGCATTTCCTCGGATATAAATTCCTGCGTACTATAAGAACCACTATTGCCGCTGGCCCAACCACCCGTAGATAAATTGCGCTCCACGGTAAAGCTGGCCCCGGTGGTTCCTCGGACTTCCTCGGCCTGTTCCTCCTGGGCGTCGGCTATGGCAAGCCCGGATAACACCAGGGTGGTAATGGCCAAGAGCAGACAGAACACCAGCAAGGTCTTTTTCCACTTCCGTGCGCTATATAAAATCGCCCGTATTCCTAAATTCATATCAACTGCACCTCCTTAACTCATCTGCGACAAAATACTCTTGGGCTTCATCTTCATGATCGGGTAGGCCGCCAGTGCGGTAGAGGCCACACACAGCACCATACCAAAAGCCCACACCAGTGCGTAATCCTCGGCGGAAACAGCCACCTCGATCTCGGCAAGGCCCAAATCCTCGGTGGGTTCTTCTTCCGCAGCTTCGCTTTCCCCGGTCAAGTCCACCGTTTCATAGGTTTCGCTTGTCACCTGGGAGAGCAGGCTGCTCCCGATCTGATGGGAAATGGCTGTGCTGGTGCCGAAGGAGATCACCAGGGCGATAGCCGCCACAAGGATCACTTCCAGCAGGTATTGCAGCAGCACCGAGCCTTTGGAAATGCCCATTGCCAGATAGACGCCGGTTTCATGGATTCGCCCACGGAGCCGCAGCGTCAGGAACAGGGCCAGCACCAGGAAACAGATCACCGATACCACCGCAATGGCGATAAAGACGATGTTCTGCAAGCCCTCCAAGGATTCCTTGGCGTTCTGATAGTCGTTGTCGTAGCGGGTCAGGGTGCAGCTCTCCCAATCCACACCATCCAGTTCCTGCACATCGGTCATAATGCGCTCCAGCTCGTCCGGGTCGTTCACATAGAAATCCCCGTACTGGACATTGGTGGTTCCCTCGGTGCCGTAGAGCAGGAAAGAGGCGGTGGAGAGGTCGGTAAACACGATGTTGTCGTAAAGGTCATAGGACGGGGCCATGCCGATGGAATCCTGTTCCTCGGTGTTGGTGAAGATCCCGGCCACCGTCACGGGGATGGTCTTATCTTTGTCCTCCACATTCCCCAGCAGCATGGTGTCGCCCACAGACAGGCCGTTGCGCTGGGCGAACTTCTCATGGATCAGCACCTGGCTGCCGGTTTCGGTGGTGATGGGGTTGCCCTCCACCATCTCAAAGCCGCCATCGGTGAAATAGCTGTCCTCCTGGGAGTTTGAGTTGGCCACCACCCGTCCAGCGTTCTCATAGCCTTCCGGCACCTGGGCAGCGCCCTCGGTGTTGATTTCCAGAAGGTTCCCGTCTGCGTCAAAATAAGTAGCATAGGTGTAGGAGCGCAGGGTGTACCTGCCGCTCAAACCATCCACATCAAGAATCTGGCTCACCGTATCCTCCGGGATACCGTTTTCCAGCGTCTTGGCGTTGATGGTGAAATAGCCCAGCAGGGCTTTTTTGATATTTGCGTTGGCCGTTTCCGTGGCCGATTGGATGGAAAGGCAGGTCAGCATCAGCGTAGCCATGACCAGCAGAAACGCCAGCAGTGTGAGGGTCTTGCCCTTTTTTCGGATGGAATACAGGCAGGCCCGTTTGAACAGGTTCATGTCTGAGCCACCTCATTTCCATTTCGTAAAACCAGTGGGTTCACTTGTGTACCTCCTTTTTGATTTTTGCGGCGAGAACGGAGAACTACGTTCCCGGTGGTGTCCCCGTCTGCCGGGAACACCCTTATGGTACACTACGAAGGTGGAGTTGAGGTGGAGTTGAGATATTTTTTAGGTGGAGTTGGCGATAAGGTGCAAAAAATCGGCGGCCTTGATGTTCCAAAGCCGCCGTGTTTTAATTTGGCATGAGAAAGAGCTGCTGAACGACGGCTTTTTTTCTTTTGCCGTCGTCCGGCAGATTATTCGTTATTTATTTTCAAACACAATTTTGAAAGAAAGAACTCTCCAGTTGAGCAAAATCCCGTGGATTTTCAAGTTGAAAAATCTTTCTTTGCTTGTCGATAAAAACCACATCGTCACAAAAGTTTGCAACCAAATCAAGGTTATGGGCTGAAAAGAGTACAAGGTTCCCTGCGTCCCGATGTTCAATCAGTAACTTTTTTAGTGTGGCAACGCTTTCTGGATCAAGGCCATTAAAAGGTTCATCCAGAATCAAATTTCCTGCACCAGAAAGAAAGGCCGCAATCAGATACACCTTTTGTTTCATGCCAAGCGAATAGTTTGCAATATATTCGTTCAGTGACCGTTCTAACTTGAAAGCAGTTGACAACCTTTCGAGTGTTTCTTTTGCTTTAACAGCATTTTGGCGATATAGCTGTATGATGCACTTCAAGTATTCATTTCCAGTCAAATTCAAAAACATCTCTTTGCTGTCTGGAACATAGAAAAACTGAAACTTAGACTTAAACTCCCGATTATCAATCCCATCAATCTTCACTTTTCCGCTATCCATGCTGGCCGGTTGTGTGATGGCATTTAATAATGTGGATTTGCCAATGCCATTGACGCCAACCAGTGCATAAATCCGTTGATTGTCCAAGGAGCAGGAGATGTTTTCAAAAATTATTCTGTTTCCATACTTTTTCGATATGCCTTTTACTTTAATCACGAAAACTCCTCCTGCAAAACAACCAATATACGCACTCTATCGCAACAACACAACCACTCACACAAACAGCAAATGGCAGCAGAGAAATAAAATCAATGATTTGCGTTGTAAAATAGATTTCCCCAACAGTCAAAGTTATTGAAGCAAAAAGCACAATTACTTTGCTGATATTTCCATGGAGCAGTTCATTTGTGCTATTTGGTGAGCGTGGCATCTTATAGTCTAAAAATACTCCAAGCCATACACAACCATAATTCATTACGGTTCCATAAATGAGAAGCAAGAAGGCATCCAGTGCAGATATACCATGAAAAAATGTTGCTCCCGCCCAGAACAGTAATACAGTAATTTCTCCCCAAAAGAAACCTTGCAGGGTTTTCCAGAAAAACAGTCGGTGTGTGGATATGGGCAGAAATGAAATGAATGCTTTATTCGGATCAGCGGAATACGCGGTGCTTGAAATGGTGTTCACGGCACAGCAGGACACCAGTAGAAACAATTCTATGGTATATCGTTCGGACACTCCTATCCAATCAAAGTTTTGCACCAATAGCCCACACAGAACAACTACTGTTAGGATATTCTTAATGTTTGAAAAGAAAATGAGTTCCTTGTTTCTTGATACCCGTTTCCATTCCAACAGGAAGTACGGATTTTTAATTTTTGTAGGCGCTATGGCTTTATTGGCTTTTTGATGCTGAAAATTCTGGGTGTTCAGATACCCGCGAACATATCCAGCCTTTACGCAAAAGTAAGCACAAAGGGTTGACAAAGCTGCAACCAACATTGCAATCAGGAGCCACTTGTCGGGGCAAAACGCTTCATTCAGGTTATCTAAAAAATCCGGCACAAAGAAAATCTCTGATACAAGATTGCCGGCTGAAAGGGCCAACAGCAAAAATGCCCCATATTGTAAAACTATAAATCCATATCCCACACTGGATGCCGGGAGTAAATTGCCAATGGCCGTAGACATTAGCAGAACAAGCAGATCAATCAAGCAACTACCTATCCAGCAAAACAGCATTATGGTTACTGTCGAAGGCCAATCTGAAGTGGCATATAAAAAGCAGGCCCAAAATGCAGAAATGGTAACGCCTAATTGTACGCAGGCAAGGCGGCCAATGACTAACAGGACTAATCTGCTTGATGACAGCGGAAAGCACAGAACATCTTTTATTCGGCGATTTGTAAAAAGCTGATCGGGTATTTTATATATCGCAATAAATGTACTTATCCAAATTGCAAGGATGGACACGAACACACGATAGACAGATATTGGTCCGGGAAGGTAGTGATCCAGTACATACCATATCAAGTACCCCACATAAATACCGATCATAGAAAGTGAAAGCGTAATAATGGGGGCGCTTCTACTTTTTAAGATTGCTTTATAGAGTGTACGCTTCATGGTTGATCCGACTCATATCTGTGAAATGTAGGATGTCATCATTATTACTAAAAGAACAACAAACACAATGCTATTCATTTTTGAAAGCCGCTTCTGCTTGATAAATCCGATGTTTATAACCAGCGCAATGATTGGGAGCAACCAAACAGCTAAAACACTGGGTAAGGGATAATAGGTATCACCCGTATGCAAAATAGAAATCTGCTCCGGCAGGAAGAACAGCATAATGCCGGACAGAAGAAACATCAAAAGGACAATCGCAAAATTGACGGACGCCAGTTTTGCGTTATTTTCGGTGAAATTTTCACCAAGAAGGCTTTTTAACATTTTGCGAATCATTTTATAATCCTCCGTTTCTAAACCAACTCAATCATTTTCTTCAAGGGTTTTCAGCCGCTTTATGATATTTTGGAAATGAACATCGTCTCTCAACGGTTCAAAGGTTTTGCAGTTTATAATGGACTCTACCGCGCTTTTCTTAATTGTCATCTCATTTCGCGGCATATCGCTGCCCATTGTAAGAGTATTTTCCAGCCAGCCATCTAAAAGGTCAAAGTATTCATTTCCGTGAAAACTCAAGGGATAGATATTGCTGGTTGCCAGTTTTGTATATCGTTCCAGCAGTTCCAACGCTTTTTCAGAGTTTCCCAGTTTCATATACCCTTGTGCAAGCGTGAAATACAGCGGAAGTATAATCCCTGGGTGCAGTTTCTCCAAGTCAAAAGCCTCTATCATTGCATAGGATTTTCTTGCCGTTTCTTCAAAGACTTCTTTGCGCTCCAAACACAGCCCCAGATAGATGGATAGTAGATTGATAAGCACAACGGTATGTTGGAAAATGCCAACTTGTAAAATACTCTTGGCCTCTTTTTTATTACCCAAAAAGTGGTAGGCAGAAGCCAGCAAGGGTTCTGTGGATGTCATAGAAAAATCTGGCTCGCCCAAAAGATTTAATACTTCTGATGGATTGCCCAAGGTTAATTGGCATAGTGCTTCCATATTGAGAGCCTGTTTTGCCAGATCCACATTGTCTGTTTCGGACTTTACCCGTTCAAATAACCTGCTGGCATCCTCTAACATTTCTTTTGCCGTAGCCTTATTCTCAACCAATGGGCTATAGTTTACATACAAGCTCCCAATCTGATACAAAAGAGGAAAACAGGAGAAATACTTTTTCGTAATTTCCTGGCATTGCTCCCGTACCTTTTCTATCGGCTGCGTAGAAAAGTCGGTTGCTAATTTTCGACATAGGACTCGAATCTGCTCCTTTGTCATTTGTGGCTCATAGCCAATCAGTTCATCAATACTGATATTAAAATAGGTGGCAAGCTGCGGTAACAAAGTAATATCAGGATATGTCATTCCTGTTTCCCATTTTGAAACAGCGGCTTTAGATACTCCCATATATACGGCCAGCTCATCCTGTGTAATCCCACGCTTATGGCGATTTTCAACCAGGATACGGCCAAGATTGATTTCTTTCATTATCCCTACCTCCTGATAATAGTATAGAAAACTGGAATCCAAAAAACAATGGAGCATATTTTAACTTCTTGAAGAAAAATCAACCTGCAGGAAACAAGCAATTAAATCTATTGTACTTCATATCTAAAGCAGCAGCAAGCAAAGCCATTCTGGTACAAAAAATCCCGTTCTTGTCTACTCATTTAGGACGTTAAAGGCGCATCCGTAGTAAGACTTTCCCGGCGTAGTCGGCAGGTAAGCAGGACAGATTATCCAATCCCCGCCAGCAAAGGCTTCTAAATGCGTAGAGGAAAATCCATAAGAAAGCACCGGGCGCAGGGCCAGCAGGCCGCCGCGTCCGGCGTTTTCTTATGGGCTGTCCTTTAGGATAGCCCGGATCAGCTTGTTTTGCAGGTGGTGTTTATTTTATCGTTGAATAGTTCGGCTGGCTTTGCCATTCATTCCTCTATGTTTTGTATTTGATCGGTTATCTCTGGCTGATTGCTCTGAATGCCTTCATTGAGGTTTGGAACGCTGAAAAACACGGCAATGAAAATGTTTATTAAAACGATAGCCGCCAATATAATGGCAACGATTTTCCAGATACGGCGTGAGCGGCGATTTTTGATTGCAAGCTGCTCATTTATCCTTGATAACTGCTCTGCGACATCACTGGCGGTATTTTCATTTTCAATTTTTGCCCCCAGCAATTCGCTGACAGATACTTCCAATATTTCAGCCAATCGGATAAGGGTATCGGCGTCGGGAACAGATAAATTTTTCTCCCACTTAGAAATGGTCTGTCGGACTACATGGAGCCTTGTTGCCAATTCTTCCTGTGAAAAGCCTTTCTGCTTTCTGAGAGTTTTTAAGTTTTCTCCAAACATTGTGCGTTACACTCCTTTGCTTTGATAAATCCAAAGTAACACATTAGCCCTCATACGGCAAGCAACGCAGATTAACAATAACGCAACTTCCCGTAAAAGAAAGGCTTACATTCAAAAGGTGCTACGAGCATAAGAAATTAGGCTGAATGGCACCGGAAAATAAACTTGTTATCCACCCCAAACGCATAGATAATCTATAATAAAGCGCCGGATATGCCACCCCATGAGATACGCATCCGACGCTTTTGGATAATAATATGGTGCCATCACCATAGGAACGCCGTAAACTTCACACCGTTTTCCGTATTAACCATGTTGTGGATGATTTCGTGGTGATCCAGGATGGTTTTGGTGATATACAGCCCCAGGCCGCTGCCGCCGCTATTCCGGTTCCGGGATTTGTCCACCCGATAGAAGGGAGTGAAGATACGCTCCAAATCTTCCTCAGCAATATGGGCGCCGGTATTCTCCACGGAAAACACCTCGTCCTTTTGGGTGACGGTAATCACCGCGCCTACCGGCGAATAGGCCACGGCATTTCTAATCTCATTGGTGAACACCTTCTCCATGAGCCAGTGATTTTCCCGGCTTGATAATACTGACGATCTAACATCACAAATCGTCATGGAATCATACTTTTATTTTTTCATAGTTATTTTAATATAGCTTTATATCCATTGGTCTTATCACCGGTGATCGTAATAAAATATGATTCTCCAAAGTTGGCATCCCATGAGATAGGCTCCATATATTTTGTAATATCATCCGGATAGATATTTTCATAATTGGGCGTTACATATTCGGTTATGATTCGGAACTGCATGGACAGCTCGAAAGTATCAGAAAACGTATTGAGTTCCTCTTTATTCCATACCACAATGTTATCAGAATCATGCTTGATTAAAGACCCGTCCGCATTTGATATGCCTCCGCTGTATTCGTGACCCTCTGCGCGATAATCATAAACCAGTAATCCAATATCTTCTTCTGTATCTAATTGTATATGCAGGGCTATTTCATCAGCAGCAGGCACATATTCGTCTGGAACCACTCGATAATAAACGATGAAAACCAGTATCAGCACAACCGCTATTGCAAGGATACTCCCGATGATTTTTTTCTTCATTTTAGAAACACTCCTGTTTACAATTCATTCTTTCTTAAATGTCAAGACAATCCCAACGATTGCCGCAATAAAGAGAATCGGCGCTACTCGGACAAACAGCCATTCAAATGAATGAAAAGCCACTCCGAGAACAGCAGTCTCAGGATCACTATAATCCCAACCCAAATAAGGACTATTTACGATTCCCAAGGCCGCAAAACCCATGACTATAATCGCGCACAGTGAAATAAGCAGCCAACGGATGATTTTCCTTCTCGTGGTTTTCCTTTGCGCCAACTGTAAATTTATGATCTCCAGTTTTTCAGAAATCGCTTTTAAGCGATCAACCTCTGTTTCAACAACTGTTTCTCCCAACAACGTGCTTACGGGGATTTCAAGCACTTCCGACAGGGAAATCAACAGATCCGAATCCGGAACCGACAATCCCTGCTCCCATTTTGAAACGGTTTGCCGCACGACATTCAGTTTAACAGCAAGCTCCTGCTGCGAAAGTCCTTTTGATTTTCTGACTGCCTTAATATTCTCCGACAACATTAAGAAACTCACTCCTTCACCTTAAGTTCTTACTGCTATTGTACGGAAAACTGCCCGTTGCCACAAGCAACGCATATTAACATTTGAAGGAAACGGCAAAAATTCTATTTTCTTCCTCATGCAGTTGCAATTCTATGAAAAATCCGGACATCGAGTAAATACTTTACAGATAAACCCGTCATACTTTTGTACAAAAAAGCAAAACACAGCACTCCATCAGCAAAACAGCAGCGCATATCCATAGGGCCAATGTCCATGTGCCGACAAACGCCGCAACCAGCAGCATAACCAGAGGATCGATATATTTACGGGGATGATGCCACAAATCGCTTTCTGTCTTCCAACCACGGATCGGGTGTTTCCATTCCAGAATAACCGACAGAATGGCGCTTTGCAGGGTAAATATAAGAAGCGTCCCCACATGGACAAAATCAAGGCCGCCGCTTACCATTTGCCAACTGCAAAGGTAGATGCTGGCGACAATGCTGTTGACCGCAAAGATAAACAAGCAATACTTCCAACAAAATCGCCCCGTCTGTCTGGGAAGCATACGGATTGCCTGCTCCAAATCCGGGTCGCAGGACAGCAGCGTACAGATTGGGGTGTTTAGGCAAAGGATCGCAAGGCCGATAGGGAACATATTCAGTCCTTGAAATTCACCGAACAACAGAGGCAGAAAGCAGGCAATCCCACATAGGCCCGCAGTGTTGATAAGATAGGTCTTGTTCGCCATCAAATAGCGCATCAAGTAGGCGAACACGTTCCCGGCGCGGCCTGTATGCCGGATGGCTTTCTTTGCAACGCCAGCACTGTAAAAATCATAGGCATCCGCAAAGGCCAGATATAGCACCGCAGCTATCATGCTTACCACCGCTGCAAGAAGAACCGCTGCCCATTGGCGTACCAGCATAATAACGGACAAAATACCGGCTGCCCAAAGGATTGGCAGCACAGCAAGACCTTTCCGGCACATCCGATACCCCGCCGCCGTTACCACACACGCCATACAGCCGCAGATAATCGCAACAAAAATTTCCCATACGCTCCATGAGGCAACAGCGAAGAACAGTGCCCAAATCAGTAATGTTTTCGTAATCAGGGTGTGCGCTCCCAGCACCAGTACATAGGAAAAGACAAAGCTGCGGTTATCAAAGGGGAGCATAAACATCCCCAGCATCGCTTCCATGTGCCGCCGCCCGGTAAGCAACTGCCACATGATACCGGCGGTAAAAAAGGTTGAAGTCAGGTAGAGAATAAATGGCGCAATCTCAACCCGAAATTCAGCCGCATAGACCGCGATAAACAGGATAACCGCAGCCAGCAGGCTTTTTCTGGCGCTCTCATACTTTGCGCCAAAAAACTGTTTGGAGAGTGCTTTAATGGTGTTCTTCATCGGCCAGCACCTCCCGGATGTTTCCGGCAGCAATCTCCGCGCCAGTGAATGTCTGGCTGATCCTGCCATGCTCCAAAACCAGTACGCGGTCAGAGGTCAAACAAATGCTTTCTAAGATATGGGACGAAAACAGGAGTGTCCCATACTGCTTATAACCGCCCATAATCTGGTATAAAAACTCTGTGCTTTGAAAATCCAGTCCGTTCACAGGTTCGTCCAGAAGCAGCAGCTTGGGCCGCAGGGCAAACGCAGTAATCAGATAGGCTTTTTTCAGATTGCCGGTGGACAGTTCCTTTAAGAGAACATCGGTATAATCCTCGAAGTGGAAGCCTTTTACCAGCCCGGACACATCTGGCAGCGGTACGCTATAAGACGCAGCCACATACGCCAGATATTCCCGGAATGTGAAATACTGAAAAGACCGATCTTCCGCAAAAACAATGTATCGGCTCCGCTTGAACGCCTTATCACGGAACGAGAACGGCTGACCGTTCCATGCGGCGCTGTCCAGACGATAGTTCGGCAATAAACCGGCAACGGTTTTCATAAAGGTCGTTTTTCCGGCACCGTTCAGCCCAATCAGCCCGACAACTTCATTTGTCCCCAAATCCAGTGAAAAATCTGAAAGTACGGGATGATTGGCAGTGTACCAGACGCTTAATTTGTTGAGGGAAAGAAGTGTCGTGCTGCTCATATCGCTTACCTCCGATTATCTTTTTCTTTCTTCCAGATGGAATAGGCGGAATACAAAAATACGCCGCCGAGGAAAATATACAGCAGAGCAAACGGAATATTCATGGTAACGAAGCTGTAAATCATACAGCCGATAAAAACGATGCCGAGGATCAAACGAAAATAAAAGTGACGCATACAAACAACCTCCTATATTTCTGTATGTCATTGGGTTTCTTGTTTACAATGCAAGCATACACCAAAAGCCCCCTGCGTGCGGGAATGTCCACGAATGGTAGGTTTTTGACCACGAAAAAATGGCAGGCAGCTTTTGGGCCGCCCACCATTTGTCGAAGCAAGGATTATGATGTTTTGACCGGCTGGAAAGACAAGGTGACAACAGATTGGAACACATGATCTTTGTAATCGGCGCGAATGGTTCCATCGTAGCGATCCGCCGCTGTCTGGACACTTTTCAGTCCCCATCCATGAAAGGCTTTGTCCTTTTTAGAAGTCAGCAGCTTTCCGTTTTCCTGTATTGGCGTGTTGCCATATCCATTTTCTACCTTGATAATGAGCATGGCGTTAATCCGCCGGATTGTCAGATTGAGGAAACGTAAGCCCTCTGGGGCTGCTTTGGCTGCCTCCAAAGCGTTGTCCAGCAGATTTCCTAAAATGGTTGTTAAGTCAACGCTGCGGATATTGGTATTATGGGGATATTCGATATTGACCTTTGTTTTGATCTGCTCTTGCTCGGCCAATGCCATTTTACTGCTGATTAAATAATCAAGGGCTTTGTCACCCGTCCAAACTGTTTGCGAAATTTGCCGGACAGGAGTTCGCAAGTCCTCGCAATATCGTACCGCCTCCTTGGTATCACCTTGTATAAGGCACTGGTAAATGGCCTCAATATGATTATGCAGATCGTGATACAACTTGGCATTGTCCGCATAAGTACGACGCAACGCCTGATAATCGCGCTCTACAATTTCCGCCTGCTCCTGTTTCAGTTTTGCAATTTCCGCCTCCATTTCACGCTGCTGGTTGACACGATAGAACAAGATTGCAAACAGCAATATGATAGACAGAATAATCCATGTACCTACCTGATCTTCGTTCAACGGCAGGATGGTCTGCTCCGACAATGTTACAGCACCAAACATTCCCAGAATGACGAGAACAGACAAAGCCCGAAGCGCCCCTGCGTTTGGATGTTCTTGCTTTACCAGCGTGATTGCACCAATGAACATCAAAAGACGTACCAGCCAAATACCGGCAAGGTATTCCATAGCATTGGGATTGATAAAATTTTCCGAATGGAACATGATGCCCAAACCCGCTTGCAGCAGGAAATCCCATAGCCCGACACCGACTTCATAAAAGAAAATCAGGAACAGACAAAGGTTCAACTTGTCCCGCAGGCAATACCATGTAACCGCAGTTATCACCAGCAATTCGACAGTCAAAACACCAATCGTCGGCAATCCTGCTATTTGTAGAGCTGTTACCAGAACACCGCCAGCCGCAGACAAAAGCAGTAACATTCTTTTTGGCCGGAAGTTCATCACCTTTGCGACAAGGAAAAGCCCCAAAAACAGGCGCATTTCATTGGTAAGAAAGTAGGAAATCGTTGAAATATACTCCATCATATATGCGCCCCCCAAAACTGATTGATTTTCTGCTTTACCTCCTGTAAGTGGGAACGGCTGATGGGCAACTGCTCGCCATTTTTTAGCACAACCATCCCGTCGCTGATTTTCATAATGTGAATAATGTTGACGATACAGCCCCGGTCAACAAAGATAAACTCCGGCGTATTCAGTTCGTCAAAAACCTGCTGCAAGCTCTTTCGTACCTTTGCAATCCCGACACTGGATATAATGCTGGCGTTTTTTCCGTCCCTCTGAATATAGAAAATATCTTTATATGGTATCTTTTCCATGCGGCTTGCCGTCTGGATTGTGTACTCCTGACCGGCTTCCAATTCAATCAGCTTGGCGGCATCGGTCACGGCGGCAGCCAGCTTCACTTCCAGATTATTTTTCGGTACATAACGAAAGATGGACAGTTCAAAGGCATCAATCGCATATTCTGTGTGCGAGGTCACAAAGATAATTCTAACATTCGGAAGAAAGCCTTTAAGCCGCTGCGGGATTTCCATTCCGCTGATCCCCGGCATTTCAATATCCAGCAAAATCAAGTCATAGAAAAATCCATCATCGGTTATGTCATAAAGCAGGTTGCGACTTTGGGTATAGGTCATTATTTCATAGCCGATACCTTGCGATTGCAAACAGGATTTAACAATCCTTTCGTGCAGGGTGACGGCTTTTTCTTCATCGTCACATATTGCAATTTTTATCACAACGGCCACCCCGCTTCTTTCTCATATCATCGATTCTCCTTCCTTATATGTTCTATTGTATCTGCAATAGGAGACAGCGAGCGATGGTCAACAAAGTCTGCCTTGAATAACCTTCCCGGTTTTTCTCAAATTTTAACCATTCGTCCTTTCCTAAAATGACCATAAAGCCAATACAGTTTTCACTTGTTCCATACATCATACAAAGATTTCCCAACTAAGTCGGTCATTTCTTTCTCATCAGGTATCCGATCAAGCATACAAATCCTCCTATATCATTCCAGATATTATTCACTCAGAAGCATCAACGCCCTTTTATACAATGGATCTAATTCACATCCGCAATTTCCACATTGCTCATCCGCCTGCTTGATCGCTGATATCAAAACATCCCTGTCCATTTGTTTCCCATCCAGCCATTGACGGGCCGGAACAGCGATCAGATCCCAACCGGACTCAGCAAATTTCTTCATAATGCTCTTTAATTCTTCCATGACTTTTCTCCTTTACAGAAATCTATTTTCTTATTCCAGATCAAAAAGAACGCGCTCATAGTCTTTCACATAATACTTAATATTTTTTCGTCCTTTTTGGATGATCGTGTGACCTTCAGCTTCCAGCTTTTCTTTTTGGGCTTCTATACCGCCGGGATATTTCGCGTTTAATTCTCCGTTTGCCTTTAAGGTTCGCCAATACGGGGTTTCATCTTCCATGCGCTGAACGCTCGCCCATGCCGCAATCGATACAAAAATCCCGGCAGTGATGGGCTCAGTAAAATCTGCGCCATTCAATTTAGCAAAATACTCCCGGATTTTCCCCACAGTGATCACTTGTCCATAGGGAATCCGCTTCATTACTTTGTCATAGTCAATCGGCGGGGCAAAATACATTCTGTCACCACCATATTTCTCAATACTTTTGGAATCTGTGATTGTCTGAAATTTGGGCATATCTTTACAATCATTCAGCATAGCATTAAAATCTTTTTTATCCTCATTGGCCATAATCTGTCACCTCCACCCTTAATTATAGAGAATTGCCACAGCAATGCAATGAGACGGTTTTATTTATTTTAGCATATCTTTATCGACCATTCTACTTAATATTGCCGTAAACCTTACGCCAGCTTCCGTATTTTCCATGCAGCAATCAATCCCATGATGTTCTAAAATCATTTTGGTAATATAAAGCCCCAGACCGCTGCCGCCGCTGTTCCGGTTCCGGGACTTATCCGGCCGGTAGAAGGGTTCAAAGATCTGCTTCAGATCCTCCTCCGGCAGATGAACGCCGCTGTTCTCTACAGAAAATTGCCTGTTTTTTAATGAAACGACTACCCTTGCACCTGCCGGGGAATAGATCACCGCATTGCTCAATACATTATCCATCGCCATCTCCAACAGCCGCCCATCCCCACGGTAATGCACTTCCGGCTGGATGTCCATAGTAAGATCCATTCCTTTATCTTCGATCCTCCCCATGATCTTCCGGCATGCCCGCTCTGCCATCGGACTCAGATCCAGATCTGAGCAGGAAAGCTGAAAATCACTGCCGCCCATCCGGGCCGCCATAAGGATCTCCTTCACGATTTTCCCCATATCATCGGTGATTTTCAGGCAATGGCGCAGATAAGCATCCCGGTCTTTATACTCTCCTACCTGATAGAGCATCCCCTCCAGTTCCCCTTTGAGGATGGCAATCGGCGTTTTTAATTCGTGAGAAACGGCTGTAAAAAAATCAATCCTCTGTTTTTCCTGTTCCCGCTCCCGTTCAATATCCTGCTGCAGCTGTTCATTGGCGGCCTGCAGACGCTCCATTGTGCTGCTTAACCGCTGGGCCATTTCATTCAGGCTGGCGGCCAGTACACCAATCTCGTCTTTTCGGTTGACTTCACACTTCCATGTCATGTCCAGGGTAGTCATCCGCTTTGCCACGTTGCTGATACTGACCAGCGGACTGGAGTAGTACCGGGAGCAGACCACCGCCCCAATGACGGAGATCAACACAATCACAACGGCGATAAAGGGGATCAGCTTCAGGAGCAGATCATAGGACTGAGACACCGCAACCAATGACGCATTGGAAAAAAGCTGATAGGTCTGCCCGCCTTGCCTAAAGGATGCCGAGCAGCTCATGGACGGCGCCGAAAGATCCAGATTTTCCATATTGGCATAATTTACGGAAAACACACTGTTCCCATTGGCATCGACAATATCCACCGAAGCATGATTGCTCATAGAAAATTCCATGAGACTTTGTGAGCTGGCTTCCCATCCGTTTCTTTCCAGTTCTTCCGCCAGATCATAGAAATCGGAAGTCACCTGTCCCTCCAGTTGGGAATGATAATTTCTTGGGAGGAAGACCATGACCATCCCATAGATAATCACACAGCAGACCACCAGCAGCGCCAGCATACTGATAAAGGTTTTGGCCTGAATACTTTCACTGATTTTCTTTCTCAATTTTATATCCCACCCCTCTGATCGTTTCGATATAATCCACGCCCAGCTTCTTCCGGATGTTCTTGATATGGGTATTGGCGATCTTCTCATCGCCTACATAATCATAGCCCCAGATGCTGTTCAAAAGTTGTTCCCGGGTCACCACCCGGTCAGCATTTTCAAGAAGAAACTTTAAGATCTCAAATTCTCTGGTGGTCAGTGCTACATTCTTTCCGCCCACAGATACGGAAAAGCTGTCCGCATCCAAAGTCATCTCTTTATATCGGATCACATGCCTGTCCGGTACAAAACTCTGATCTGTCCGGCGCAGGACTGCTTCGATATGCTTTACCACCACCGGCATGGAAAAAGGCTTTGTAATATAGTCATCCGCCATGGCGTCAAACCCCTTCATCTGGCTGGCATCGTCATCCAGCGCCGTCAGCATGATAATGGGTACACGGCTCTCCTTGCGGATCATCTCGCAGACGGTAAATCCGCTGATCTTTGGGAGCATCAGGTCCAGAAGTACCAGATCCGGCTGCTGCTCACGAAATAGATCGATGCCCTCCAAGCCATCCTCCGCTAAAATAACGTTATATCCTTCATTTTCCAAAAATGCCTTGATCACTCTTTGAATAGCTCCTTCATCCTCTATAACTAAAATCAGTTTTGACATTTCTTGCACCTCCAACAGTAGTGTATCATAGGAATGTGGAGTTCAGGTGGAGTTGGAATACTTTTTTCAGCCAGTCACAAACTTTCCTGTTCTCGAAAAAAGATTCCCGGACATTTCCAATCATCCGAAAGTGCAGAAAGAGCAGGAACCGCATTGGATTCCTGCCCAATCATATCACTCACCTATTTGGACTGTTCCCATTCTGTATACCCTCACACTTCCTGTCCTTCATCGGATTTCCCCATGTATCGAATATAGTCCTCCCACGTCTCAATCTCCGGATGCTGATCATACCATTCCCGTATATGGTGTGCCGATTTGTATACCCGCTCGATCTGTTCCGGCGTCAGCTGAAGCATCTCCTGATAGAGCCTGTGCATCAGCAGCCCGTTCTCATCACGGGGCGCGTAAACACAAATGTCCGCCGATAAACGAAGCGTTACGACACATTTTAAAAATATTTCCGTGCCATGCTTGCTGGTTCCATCTTCTAATCGCCTTACTGTTCGTATATCCACATCTAAGGCATCAGCAAGCTGAAGCTGCGTCCATCCTCTTGCTTCCCGGGCTTCCTTGATAATCCTGCCTGTAAATTCAAAATCATTCATGTGTATTTCCTCCGTTTCGACTCATTTTAGCATGTTTTAACGGAAATTCAAAACAAAGTACTTCATACGATACGCAATATTTTGCAGGTCATCACCATTGGACCGAAATGTTGATAAAATCAGCAAAGTGGACGGCTCACTCCTGTCAGAACAAACTTTCGGCGGGGCTTTTATGTATTTACCTTTTCGATTTATCTATTTAACAGACATTTACTAAAATGTCAGGTGTTAAATTTCCAAAAGCAATCACCATAATAAATCCCAGTTTATAGTGACTGTCCTATGGTCATTCTCGCTTATCCGCTTATCTCATACATCTCGCCTTGTATTGTTCAAGAGTGAGAATTATAATATAGCAAAAGGAAAAGTGTAATATAGAATATATGACACTGAAAAAAGAAATCAATATCTGAGGGATTTCCCCTCAGATGATAAACTGCTACTGTTCTGCGGGGCGTATTCCCGGCGCAGAAAAATAGGAAACGTTTTTGCTAATTCCCAAAAGTACGAAAAGTCATTGGATGTCCTGATAAAATTTGCTCGTCAGAAGGGAGAAAAGCATTGTGATTGAGGTTTATTACGCGGAAGATGATGAAATCATTACCAAATCTGTAAAAGAATATTTGGAACAGCAAAACTGCAAGGTAACCGTCTTCGGCGCGATTGTAGATATTAAGAAAGCACTGATTAACCACTTGCCTTCCGTTATTTTATTAGATTGGAACATGCCGGACGGTCAAGGAAACGAATTGTGCCGCTGGATTCGAGATAGATGGAACGATTTGCCCGTCATCTATTTAACGGTTCGCGGAGACTCCTATGATATTGTTAGCGGTTTTCAGAATGGTGCAGACGATTATGTGGTAAAGCCTTTCGACCTCGCCGTTCTGCACTCGCGTATTCTGGCGCTGCTTCGCAGAGCAAAGGGTACAAAAGCAGTTAAATTATCTTGTGATGACCTGATATTGGATAAAGAAAAAGCTGCTGTCTACTATCAACAGAAAGAAGTTGCTGTAAGCCAGTCAGAATATCAGCTTCTTCTGCTGCTTTTGGAAAACAAGGGAAAAACTGTCACCAGAAGACAACTTTTGGAACAGATTTGGGATAACAGTGGGAACTATGTCAATGACAACACGCTGACGGTTACCATGAAACGGTTAAGAGAAAAGCTGAATCATCCGCTCTGTTTGAAAACAATCAGAAGTTTTGGTTACCGCATGGAGGATACAAAATGAATGAAAGAAGAAAACAGGGAATCCTACTGCTTTTTCCAGTCGTGGTTCTCTTGCTGGGTATAATATTCACAACCACGTTGTTTTATCATACCTACCGCCAGATAGCTTATCAACATATTTCCACATTCTGCGAAATTCTTCTGGAAAATTCCCCTGAAGTCGAGCCACAGCTATTGTCTAGCTTGAAAGAGTATCACTCGTTGAGCGAACAAGAGGTAGCAGAAAATAACTATTTAGGAATGTATGGCTATCGTGCAGGAGAATTTTGCAAAGAGCTTCCAACACATACTTTTATTCTTCCTGTTATGCTATTTCTTACGGTTTCTGGAGCATTTGTCTTAACAACATGGCTGTTTCGCAGGCGTAGTCAAAAACGCATTGTCGATTTAACCGAGTATTTAGAGCGGGTCAACATAGGGGCTGGGGGAACCCTGATACAGACGCAGGAAGACGATTTTTCCAGGTTACAGGACGAGATATACAAAACCGTTACAACTCTCTATCAAACCAGAGAAGCAGCCGTTTCTGCCAAGAAAAACTTTGCCGAAAACCTTGCCAATATCGCACACCAGCTAAAAACACCGATTACCGCAGCCTTCCTATCTTTACAGCTTATGAAGAAAGAAACAGCCAATGAATATGCGAATCAGATTGAAAAGCAGTTGGATAGGCTGAACCGTCTGGAAGAATCCCTGCTCATGCTTTCCAAGATTGACGCAGGAACGCTGCTGTTAAAGCACGAAAGAGTTGATCTTTATACAGCACTTAATCTGGCAGCGGAAAATCTGAATGATTTATTACAAGATAGCCATATTTCTATCGAGATACCAGAAAACGGCTGTATTGAATTTTTCGGTGACCTGGAATGGACAATGGAAGCCTTCATCAATTTAATGAAAAACTGTATGGAGCATTCACAGCCTGGCGGGATTGTCCATTGTGATTATTCAGGCAATCCTCTTTATGCAGAAATTCGGATATGGGATGATGGAACAGGTTTTGATACGGAGGACTTACCACATCTTTTTGATCGCTTTTATCGTGGCAGGCGTGCAGTAGGAAATGGTATCGGAATCGGTCTGGCGCTTGCCCGTTCTATCTTTGAGTTACAGAACGGGACGATTACTGCTTATAATCGGCGAAACGGCGGTGCGTGCTTTGAAATAAGGCTGTACAGTCACTGAAATGTCACTTTACTTTGCTATACTGTACGCAAGATAAACCGCAGTACAGAAAGGAGAAAGCGACGTGGAAATACTAAAATGTGAAAATTTACGAAAGGTATATGGCTCTGGAAATAATCAGGTCGTGGCTCTGGATCATATTGACCTCTCCGTTCAAAAAGGAGAATTTGTGGCAATCGTTGGTGCGTCTGGCTCCGGGAAATCTACCTTGCTGCATATTTTGGGCAGTGTGGATAAGCCCACAGAGGGAAAAGTAGTGATAGAAGGAACGGAACTATCTAAGATGAACCGAACGCAGGCGGCGATTTTCAGGCGCAGAAAAGTGGGGCTGGTCTATCAGTTTTATAATTTGATTCCAACGCTTACCGTCCGAAAAAATATCCTTATGCCGCTCATGTTAGATAAACGGAAACCCAACCAGGAATATTTTGACCAGATTGTCCGTTCACTAGGCATTGAAGATAAGCTGGATTCTCTTCCCAACCAATTATCGGGCGGGCAACAACAGCGTGCGGCCATCGCTCGGTCTTTGATCTATCGCCCAGCCATCTTACTTGCTGATGAGCCAACAGGAAATCTTGATCGAAAAAACGGAGAAGAAATCATTGACCTGCTGAAGCTGTCAAACCGCAACCTGGACCAGACCATTCTGCTGATCACCCATGACGAAAAGATTGCTTTAGAAGCAGATCGGATTATAACCATAGAGGATGGGAAAATCGTCAGTGATCAGAAACGGAGGTAAGGGTATGTGGAAAGACTATTCAATCGGATTTATAAAAAGGAATCGAGCTTCCAGCTTATCCGTCCTGGTTGCCGCGTTCATATCGGCCCTGTTTCTGTCTTTGCTGTGTGGCCTGTTCTACAATTTTTGGAATTACGAGATAGAATCGATTGTCCTGGAAGAAGGGAACTGGCAAGCCCGCATTACAGGAACATTTAAAGAAGATACGGTGTCTGACATTGAGTACTTTGCCAATGTGGAGACCGCTGCTGTCAATGAAGAATTATCAAACGGGCAAACCCTTGTAATTGATATTTGCTTTTACAACATGAGGTCAGTATATCAAGATATGCCCCTGATTGCTCAGCAACTGGGAGTGCCTGACAGTTCTGTGTCGTATCATGAATCCTTGCTGTCAACATATTTTATCTATAACCCGCAGGATACCACCCCGCCTCTATTGATAACCTTTTATTTGGCTGTGCTTCTGATTGTATCGGTGTCTTTGATTTTGATTATTCATAACTCCTTTGCTGTATCCATGAATGCCCGTATTCATCAGTTTGGTATTTTTTCCAGCATAGGAGCAACACCGGGACAAATTCGTACCTGCCTTTTGCAAGAGGCGGCTGCTCTCTGTGCTATCCCAATTTTGCTCGGAAGTTTTATTGGGATTGCCTTGACTTTCGGAACCATACAGATTGTAAATGTTCTTGCGGATGGCATTGTAGGCAGGCATAATGCAGTATTTACTTACCATCCTCTCGTATTTGCCGCCACAATTCTGGTATCTGTTCTGACCGTGTTGATTTCTGCATGGCTGCCAGCCAGAAGACTAAGCAAGCTGACCCCGCTGGAAGCCATTAAAAATGCAGGCGAGTTACAGCTAAAACGGAGGAAAAAATCTCGTATCCTTGCACGATTGTTTGGAGTCGAAGGTGAATTGGCCGGCAATGCGCTGAAAGCGCAGAAGAAATCCTTAAGAACCTCTACACTGTCCTTAACGCTCTCCTTCCTGGGTTTTACGTTCATGTTGTGCTTTTTTACTCTTTCAGGAATCAGCACAAACCATACTTATTTTGAACGCTACCAGGACGCCTGGGATGTCATGGCAACCATAAAGGACACCCCGATAGAGGATTTGACTCACGAAGATGAAATCCATATGCTGAATAATACAGACAGTGTAATCTATCAAAAGGCGGAGGCTTATAGTTCTGTTCCCATAGCGGCTATCAGCGAGGAAGTGGAGAGCCTGGGAGGATTAGAAGCGTTGGCTGGAACCTCTGTCAGCGTTGCCGGTGATACCTATACGATCCAGGCCCCTATTGTCATTATGGATGACAGCAGCTTCGCTGCATACTGCGAGCAGATCGGCGTTTCTCCGACAGGAACAGGAAGTGTGATTCTGAACCGTATTTGGGACAGCGTAAACAGCCATTTCAGGTACAAAGAATATGTTCCGTTTTTAACTGAGGGACAGGACACTATCCTCTTGCAGAATCGTGATGACGCGGCAGCCAATGTTACAATCCCTGTTTTAGGCTATACACAGGAACCGCCGGTTTTAAGAGAAGAATACGATAACTATGCTTTGGTTCAGTTCCTTTCGGCTTCATCGTGGGAACAGATCGAAGAAGTGATTGGAAATACAGAACAAGACACATGTATCCGCGTACTAGCCACGAAAGAGCGAACCTTAACGGAATTGAATAAGATAGAAACGGAACTGACAAATATTCTAGGACGTGAATTTACGCTTGAGGTGGAAAACCGTGTTCAGGAAAAAATAGACAATGACGCCATGTTAAATGGCTATCAGCTGATTATCGGGGCGTTGTGTGCATTGCTTGCTATGATTGGAATCGCCAATGTCTTTTCCAACACGTTGGGTTTTATCCGACAACGGAAAAGAGAGTTTGCGAGGTATATGTCTATCGGTATGACACCGGAAGGTATGCGTAAAATGTTTCGGATTGAGGCTCTTGTTATTGCAGGACGTCCCGTCCTGATTACATTGCCGGTCACTGTATTGTTTGTATGGTTTATGATAACGGCAAGCTACCTGAATCCAATAGAGTTTTTGTCAGTGGCTCCGATTGTTCCTATCGTAATTTTTATCGCAGCAATTTTTGGATTTGTTGCACTGGCATATTATGTAGGGGGCAAAAAAATCCTGAAATGCAACCTAGCAGAAGCACTACAAAATGATTATATGGGATAAACATCTATAAAGATTAAATGAGGGGCTGTCTATTTTTGACAGCTCCTCACTCTGTCTGTGACAAATCTGAAATCGTAATGCTCTCCAGCTGCCTTTGTATCCCTTTTTCCAGTTGTCTATATGTACATTCCAGTATGTGAAAATCCTCCTTCGATCGTCTTTTATCCGGCAGAACAGACACATTTTCTTTACGATTCACAGCCATAATGACATCCATCAGACTTATTTTAGCCGGCGGCCGTGACAACTGATAACCGCCGGCTGGGCCATACCCCACATAGACGAATCCTGCATCCCGCAGTCTGGCTCCGATCTGAAGCAGATAACGGGGCGATACGCCAATAGTTCTGGCCAGTTTGGAGGAGGAAACGGCTCCGGAAGCCCTGGACAGGCAGATCAGCATCCGGATCGCATAGTCTGTTGAAGCGTTGAGCCACATACTGATTTCCTCCCTATCTCAAATAAAGCTACATTTCCGAAGATATCAGATTTCCTTCTTTCGTTCCCTTCCATCCCTTTTTCAAATATACGGTTCCTGTCAAAGCGGCTGCGATACTGGCAACAACATGACTGACTAAAACCGCGAACCAGATTCCATTAAGGCCCAAATTCAAATAGGACAGCAAATAGGCAAGGGGCATCCTTACGATAATGTAGTAAAAAATCATCAAAAACATACTTTTAGAGGGTTTTCCCAAACCATTAAGTGATCCCAGATAACAGTTTGTGACCGTATTCAAAATATACCCAATGCCGACAATCAGAAAATAGGTACCTACAATCTCTGCCACTTCATCGCTTCTCACAAACAGCCCTGAAAGCTGTCTGGAAAAACCGACAACCAACACAGAAAGAATCACCAGCAGGCCGCAGCCATATTTCAGACCGCATTTCAGATAATCTCTTGCCCGGTCATACCGGTTCCCGCCGGCACACTGGCCAATGATCGTTGTCAGGACCATATTCAGAGCCATGGCCGGATAAAAAACAATGATCTCCAATTTCCCTGTTACCCCATAAGCCGCAATGGCTGTGATGCTGTATGTACTGACAAGGGCCGTAAGAAACGTCGTACTGATCGCCGGTATGCTTTGCTGGACCACAGAAGGAACGGCTTTCTGAATCAGCAGCCATATATCCCCTTTATCAAAGCTGGAAAGTTTAAATGCAAACAGTTTCTTCTTTTTAATGTAGACCAGCATAAATACAAGGCAGATGCCCTCTGACAATACCGTGGCTATCGCTGCGCCGTTGAATCCGATAAAATGAATGAAAATAGGGTCAAGAATCGCGTTTAATAGGGTTGTCGTCAGCATGGCAATGGCCTGAAACATAGCGTTTCCAAAACTGCGCAGCACCGCGGCGAAATAACAGTATAAATAAATTGCCAGATAACCTAACACATAGATGGATACATTGATTAGTGTTTCCTGCCTGCATTTCGGACAGTATAGAGGAAAGTTTTAGAGTTCGGTATTTTCTCTTAACCGTATTCGTGTTTTATTTTTGCAGACAGGACATAATAGCCATTTTTCATCTACACTCATAGAAGATTTATGAATTATATAGCTCTGATCTTCGGTCATGGAAATTCCCCCTTTCTGAATAATAGTGCGGGGCGGCAGCACTCCTTGCTGTCGCCCCTTGATTGACTACCAGCAAAGGCGGGCGGGGCTGTCAACGGCGGCGCGTATGCGCCGTTCATCTTGACCGTTGACCGGCTCGGCTGACTTTGTTCTTTCATAAATGACTTAATCCTCAACGGTAAAAATATCTTCGATTGAAACATTGAAAACTTTTGCTATGTTCCACGCTAATACCAATGATGGATTATATCTACCTTTTTCTAAATTCCCTATGGTTTCTCTGCGAACGCCCACTAACTTTGCCAAATCTTCTTGCTTCATGTCATACTTGGCTCGATATTCCTTAATTCTATTCTTTATCATTTTCCAGCCCCCACTTTTCTTTGAAGCCGTAGTAAGCAGTAGATAAAGCATAGATTATAACGGATACCGCCCAGCCAAATGCAAGACCTGTTATCATCGCTTCCTTTCCTTCTTTTATCCCAGCAAAGAAACAGACAAAAGAAACAAGTGCCACGGAAATCATTCCGCAATAAAATGCGCGTGAAGCAGACTTGTTCATGTATTCCTCCAACATTTCATCTGATTTGATGAAGAAATATTCAAAATCAACTGCAAAGGCAAAGAAGGCAAGAAAAGACTTTGCTTCTGTGAAAATGCCAATAAAACCTAATAGAGAGAGCAAGCCCATAAGTCCATATAAATAGCGTTTTGATTTCATAAACTATCCTCCTGTTATAACGTGGTGTATTTCGCTCTTTATGATATAAATATACCACGAACATTTGTGACAGTCAAGTCGTCTGATAACAGTGTACAAATTATTTCACAAAATGGCAGACTACTATCCAACCGCTTCGATTACAACAGTTTTGACGTGTGTGTCAGCGCAGATACGATCAAAAGAAAAGAGCCGATAGTCCGTGTGCCTGATGGCTACGGGTTATCGGCTCTGCGTCTGTGCGTCTGGCTCTTTGATAACGGTTATATTGAATTGTTTTACATGGATCAAGGTTTCTTGCCTACATTTCGGACAGAATAGCGGGAAGTTTTTGAGTTCCGTATCTTTCTGGATCTTTAATCTTGTTTTATTTCCACAAACGGGACATAATACCCAGTTTTCTTTATCCATCTTCTATTACAGCCCCCTTATCCTATTATTACTTACAATAAGAGGGTCTGAATTACTACAATTTCTTCGGCTTCGCACATTGCATAGTCGATTGTATTTGCAGGGTAATCATTGGCATACTGTTTTGCTTTTTCCATTGTAATGTCGTCTACAATAATATGTCCGCATTTAGAACACTTTTTCGCGGGAGTATTTGTTACAGTTTTCAGAACACCATTACTTTCAATCTCAATATTGGTGTATGTGGAAATCACCTTGCCGCCACATTTTTTACACTTCGGTATAAACATAGATTGACCTCCTTTCCAGTTGGTATTGCCATCTTCTATCTTTGCTTACGATAGAAAATAACAGCAATGTGATATGAAACAAATTGAATAATACAACTTGCAAAGATGCAGGCAAATGCAAAAAGTTCCTTATTCGATTGTGCAAAGTCAATGATACCAGATAATGCAGATACAAAAGAAGGTAATACCACCAACAACATTACAACTGCAAAAGGAATGAAAGACCATAACTTTGCTTTGGTGTACCCCATTTTGAAAAATAACGGCATTTGTATTCCTGTTATTGTAGAGGAAACTAAAAACGACAAACCCAATCCAAGCATTATATCAGGCACATCGAAGATAGCTTTTCGACACAGCACGAAGCCGAGATACAGAATAATAATTGCAACCATACCGGCGAGGTAATTCAGAAACACAAAGGTATATCGTCCAAGAACAACCTCATTCAAACTCACGCAAACAGAACCATATAAACGGTCAAGATGATTCTTTTCCTGTATGGCAAAAATGTTAGTAGCCATCAATGCGATAAACCATGCGCCCGTAATGCATAACACAGTAATGGATGAGCCTATAAGTCCGAACAATAAAATCACCGCAACCAATGAAAAATACGAAATTGCTTGTGATTTCATTATAAAAAAATCCAGCTTTGTAATTCTCGCAACCCCTGTCATGCCTTTGTACCTCCCTTGCCAATGCAGATAATAATGTCATCAATAGTTGCGGTATCAAGAACGCAATGTTTGTATTGGACTGCCGCATTTGCAGTTATAAGACCTTCAAACCCCATAGCTGTTTTGCGTAATCCCAAAATATTTTTTTCGAGATCGGCTGTAAGATCGCAGGGTTTCCCTTTAATGAGGCAGTAACTGCTTAACAAATCTTCCATACTACCTGTAAAAATCATATTGCCTCGATTGATGAGGGTGATATAGTCAGCTACGCGCTCCAAATCGGTGGTAATATGTGTTGAGAACAGCACACTTCTTTGACCATCTCTGATATAGTCTTGCAGAATTTCCAAAAACTCATCTCGAGTAAGGGGATCAAGTCCACTTGTAGGCTCATCGAGTATTAGCAGCTTGGCATCATGTGAAAACGCACACGCAAGCATTAGCTTCATCTGCATACCGCGTGATAACTCGCCAACCTTTTTATTTAGCGGCAAGTTAAAGCGTTTAACCATATCGTTAAAAGTATCATGTCGCCAGTCATTGTAAAAAATAGATACTGCTTTTTCTGTATCTTTTACTGTCCAGCTATCCACATAAAAAATGCTATCAAAAACAACACCAATATCCTGCTTTATTTCTTTTTCACTAACTACATTATCTTTACCAAAAACCAAAATCTTGCCAGTATCTTTTTCAAGCATATTGAGAATAAGTTGAATTGTTGTTGTTTTTCCTGCTCCATTCGGCCCAACAAGCCCCATAATATACCCTTGCGGCAACGTGAAGCTAATATTATTCAGCGAGAAATCACGAAAACTCTTGCATACATTTTTTAATTCTAAACATTGTTCACTCATGGTTTACCTCCAATAAAAGCCGTAGTAGCTTAACAAGTTCTTCATCGGTCATAGAAGCTCGTTCAGCCGCTAATATTGCACTGTTAAGATTTTTCTCTACCTCCTGTATTAGCTGTTCCCGAATGAGATTTGAACCACTTGACATTACAAAGAAGCCTTTACCTTGACGACTTGTAATAAAGCCTTCTTCCTCTAACTCGTTGTAGGCTCGCGTAGTAGTCAATACACTTATTTTCAAATCCTTTGCCAACTGTCGAAGTGATGGCAGCATTTCATCTTCCGCAAGCTCACCCGATAAAATTTGTTCCTTTATTTGCTCCTTTATCTGTGCATAAATTGGCAAGTCTGAACTGTTGGATATTACAATGTGCAAATAATCACCCCCCCCGCTGTACTTCTATATACATATACAGTATATTCAGAAATAACACTTCTGTCAATAGCAACAAAATGGAAAATTATGTCCATTCCTTCAATGGAAAAGTAGAACAGTAAAATGTAACTGGGAAAACAATCATGGCTAACAGGCCCATAGGAAATGCAGCAAAATATGAATAATAAAGTTTAACTTACCTGCATATAACAACATTCCATCGGGCAAATATGAATTATACAATGTAAATGGGTGATGTTATATGGCGAAAGTAGAAGATTGCCCCGGCTTTGAAACTTTCGGCGCGGATGTAAAGGCTGCGCGGAAAGCCCGGCGTCTGGCGCGTAAGGCGCTGGCGGAAATGGTAGGTATTGAGTGGCGGTATCTCGCCAACATTGAGAATAAAGGGACGATCCCCAGCCTCCCGGTCGTGATCCAGCTTATCAAGACCTGCGGGCTTCCTGTGGAACGGTATTTCAATCCCGAAGTGCTGCGCTCGGAAAGTGAGCAGCGCCAGCGGGTCGGCCACAAGCTGAAACTCTGTCCCGAAGAATACCTGCCGATCATCGAGGGTGCGATTGACGGGGCTATAAAAATTGAACAGCCAAAGAAGAAAGAAACGGGGGATGCCTGAAAACCATCCTCTGTTTTCTTTTGTTTGCGAGGGGCGCAAAAGCGCCCTTTATTTTTTTGCGCTTTTTTCTGGAAAGTTCCTGTTTTGCGGGTAGTTTGAGGGCTTGCGAAGGTACTTATAGCGGAGAAGAACAAAAACAGCAAGCATAGGAAGTGTAGCCACACTTCCGAAAAACGCACCGTCCCGCCCCTGCCGGGCCGTCCGTTTTGCTTGTTGGGGAAATCCCCAAACCCCTTTGCCGGAAAGGAGCGTGAACCGCAATGGCAAACCGAAAGCGTCAAATCGTGCTGCGCGTCCCGGTGACGCCGGAAGAACGGGCCTTGATCCAGCAGAAAATGGCCCAGCTCGGCACAAGGAATTTCTCTGCCTACGCCCGGAAAATGCTGATTGACGGGTATATCGTCCACATGGACACCAGCGACATCCGGGCACAGACCGCAGAGCTGCAAAAAATCGGCGTCAACATCAACCAGATTGCGCGGCGTATCAACAGTACCGGGGCTGTGTACGCGCAGGACGTTGAGGACATCAAGGGGGCGCTGGCACAGATATGGCAATTACAAAGATCCATCCTATCAAGGTAAACTTGAAAGCGGCCCTTGACTACATCGAAAACCCGGACAAGACGGACGATAAAATGCTGGTATCGTCCTTTGGCTGTTCTTATGAAACAGCGGATATTGAATTTCAAATGCTGCTGGCGCAGGCGTTCAGCAAAGGCAACAATCTGGCCCACCACCTGATACAAGCCTTTGAACCGGGGGAAACCACGCCGGAGCAGGCCCATGAGATCGGGCGGCAGCTTGCCGACGAAGTGCTGCAAGGCAAATACCCCTATGTACTGACTACCCACATAGACAAAGGCCATCTGCATAACCACATCATTTTTTGCGCCGTGGATATGGTACAGCAGCGCAAGTACATTTCCAACCGGCGCAGCTACGCCTATATCCGGCGAACCAGTGACCGGCTGTGCAAGGAAAACGGCCTGTCCGTTGTGAAGCCGGGCAAGGACAAGGGCAAGTCCTACGCCGAATGGGACGCCCAGCGCAAGGGCAAGAGCTGGAAAGCCAAACTGAAAATCGCCATCGACGCGGCCATCCCGCAGGCCAAAGACTTTGACGACTTCCTGCGGCTCATGCAGGCGCAGGGCTATGAAATCAAACCGGGCAAATTCGTTTCTTTCCGCGCTCCCGGTCAGGAACGCTTCACCCGCTGTAAGACCTTGGGTGAGGACTACACGGAAGAAGCCATTACCCGCCGGATCAAGGGGCTGGCCGTGGACAAAGGCCCGAAACGGAAAGCCACAAAGGAAATCACCCTGCGGATTGATTTGGAGAACAGCATCAAGGCCCAGCAGAGCGCGGGCTATGCAAAGTGGGCAAAAGTCCACAACTTGAAGCAGGCCGCCCGGACGCTGAACTTCCTGACGGAACACGGCATAGACGACTATGCGGCGCTGGAAAGCAAGGTGGCCGAAATCAGCGTGGCCAACGACGAGGCCTCCGCTGCGCTAAAAGCGGTGGAACGCCGCCTGTCCGACATGGCCGTGCTGATAAAGAATATTTCCACCTACCGGCAGACAAGGCCCGTGGCGCTGGAATACAGAAAGGCCAAAGACAAGGCCGCATACCGGCGCGAACATGAAAGCCAGCTTATCTTGTACGAGGCAGCGGCAAAGGCCATCAAGGACGCGGGCGTGACAAAGCTCCCCAATCTGGCCGCCCTGAAAGCCGAATACCGAAAGCTGGACGAGGAAAAGGAACGGCTGTACCAGAAGTACGGCGAAGTGAAAAAGGAACTGGCCGACTACGGCATCATCAAGCAGAATGTGGACAGCATTTTGCGGGTGACGCCCCATCAAGAAAGGACACAAGAGCTATGAGCATACCGAGAATGAATTACCGGCAGTACCGCAAGGCCCGGAAGCTGACGCATGAGTGCTGCAATTACTGTGACGGGAACTGCCTGCTTTTGGACGATGGAGAGGAATGTGTGTGCGTCCAGAGCATTTCCTATTCGCTGCTGTGCCGGTGGTTTCGGGCCGCCGTTCTCCCGCTGGACGCGGCCCTGTACGCCGAGATCAGCAAGAGCCGGGACGAGGTGAAACGCTGCGCCGTATGCGGAGCCGTGTTCACGCCAAAGTCCAACCGGGCCAAATACTGCCCGGATTGCGCGGTGCGGATGCGCCGGAAGAAAGAGGCCGAACGGCAGCGGAAAAGATACCTCCTGTCTACGCATTTAGGGCGGTGAAAGCGCAGCCGTGACAAGGCTTTTCCGGCATGGTCGGCGGGCAGGCAGGACAGATTATCCAATCCCCGCCAGAACAGGTTTCTAAATGCGTAGAAAACAACCCATGAGAAAGCGCCGGACGCGGCGGCCTGCTGGCCCTGCGCCCGGCGTTTTCTTTGCTATTGAATGTGCCTTTGTCTAATTTCTTCATCAATGCGTTTTTTCAGCTTTTCACTATCAGGAACATCAATAGTGGCTGCGACAGTGTGAAATGATTTTCTCAACCGGGTATCAATGGTATCTTCTATGGGGATTTCCCGTTCGCTCAACGTGCCTTGACTGATTTCCAATACAACATCGGCTCCTTCGGCAAGCTGTTTACTGTGTGTTACCACAATAACGCATTTTCCCAGCTCATGGGCGGTTTTCTTTATCAGTTCAATAATCTCACCGGCTGTATCTTCATCCAGATTGCCGGTCGGCTCATCTGCCAGAAGTACCTTAGCCTCACTTGCCAAAGCACGGGCAATCGCCACACGCTGCTGCTGTCCACCGGAAAGCTGTAAGACGTTCCGCTTCCAATCCTCACGGGGAATACTGACTTCCCGCAATAATTCTTCGGCGTTCTTTCTGCCACCCAGCTTTACGTTTTCTTCGGTGGTAAGATAATCGATCAGATTATAGTTCTGGAATACCAGAGAAACATTGTGCCTGCGGTGATAGTTCAATCCCTTTTTGCGGATGTCCTCGCCACCATAAAGGACGTTTCCCGATACCGGATTATCCAATCCCGCCAAAAGGGACAGAAAGGTGGTTTTGCCTGAACCGCTGGAACCAACAATCGCATAGAACGTGGCTTCCTCAAAAGTGGCAGATACATTTTTCAGGACAATTTTATCCCGCTTCGATTTATAGGAATATAAGATATTTTTTGCCTCTAAAATCATTTCCAGTCCTCCTAACTCATTTCACTTAGAATATCTTTCGGGTTCTTGCGGAAAATCAGGACGCTTGCCGCACAAGTAGATAAGACAATCAAGATGCCTACGCTAAGACTGTCTACTAACAGCATATATGAAGTTATTTCCGTTTCTACATTGGTGACGGTAAGTTCCGGTGCCTGATAATCGGTGGCAACTTTGCCCGCGTCCATTTCGTCCTGTAATTCGGCCTGCCCCGCCTGCTGGCCTACCAGATAATCCGCAGCGGCGTTGGAAACTGCCGGAGCAATCAGGAAAGAAAGAGCAAGTGCCAAAATACCGATCAGAACGGCTTCGGTTAAAATCTGCAAGAGTATCTTTCCCTTTGCAATTCCGATGGACAGAAGTATTCCAATCTCATTTGTTCTGTTTTTGATCCAGAAAATGAAAATCAGAAACAGGATTACAAAGCTGGCTCCGGTAATAACCAGAAGCAGCGTGTTACTGATTTTTTCCAAATCATTGAAGTTGGAAGCCATTGTGTCAAGATTTCCATTGTTGTCGATCAAATCATACCATTGCCAGTTAATATCCGTTTTCTTGATGGCCTCTTTTACGGCATCGTAGTCATCCACGTTTGCTACTTTGAAATAAGCCGTTTCATACAATGGATCATCTTGCTCCACCTTCTCAGGAAAATGTAAGTCCGTGAAAATAACATTTTCGGAACGGTAAGTATCGCCAGACATATAAGGTTCCATCCGTTCCTTAACCTGATAGATACCTACAATCGTTGCCTCCTGCACAGGTTCTTCTGCTTTTACCGAATGAAATTGTAGCTGATCGCCTACCTTTAGTTGGTTTTTTCCTGCCAGTTCTTCGGAAATAACACAGACATTTGTATCATTTTTTGTTGTCATTCGTCCCTCTATGATGGTGACATTACCACTGAGGACGTTGGCATCCATGGACATATCCCGATTACCGATCAGGGCCACACCCTGAAAATCATTGGTCTGATCTGTGTTGACATCTTCAATCCGTTCAAAGTTTGCCTGTTTCACCGCGGTTGGAACCGTCGTTATATTATAGTCTGCAACTCCCTCCACGGCGGCAATTTTTTCAATATCGTCCGACTTTAACGACTCAAAGGAATTGTCTGTTGTTACCATCCAACTTTCTGAACCCATGACGGTCAATTTTTCCTGATGTACTCCACCATAACTCCCCTGACCATCTGGATATAGTTCAGATATTTTTTGACAGGCTTCATCTACCCGTTGACTTCTGTTCTCTGGATTATATTCCAGTAAAAATCCTGCACCGATGGCCTGCCGTGTGCTGTCTTTTGTTGCAATATTCGCAGATCGGCTTGCCATGCCGGACAGAAAAAGCAGACTGATAATACAAACCACAAGTAGAAGCAGCAGACTTTTAACCGGCTTTCTAAAACAGGATCGTATTGCCCGTTGAAATAAATTCATCGTTATCCCTCCATTCGTGATAGAATATCTTTTGGATTTGCTTGGATCACTGGCAACAATGACAGCAATACAGCAATCACAACCACTCCGCTGCCGATACCCAATAGCAAAGCTATATCAGTAAATTGTAAGGAAACCTGCAAAGAAACGTCTGTTTCCACAGAGGAAAGCAGCAGGTCTTGCAGCCAGCTTGAGGCCAGCGAACCGAGGCCGCAAGAACCAATCAGGGCAATGAGGAACACGGCTGCTGCTTCCAAAAGCGCCTGTAAAAAAATGATGATTTTCTGTTCGCCCATGCTGATAAACACAGCCATTTCCTTTTGTCTGCTCCGCATCCACATACAAAGCAGCAGGGAAACAATCACCGTACCGGTGAAAAAGGTAAGCAAACGCATCAGCGACACCACTCTTGTTATTTGTGTTAATGGTGCTTTCATCTGTTGATACAGGGCGTCCGATGTAGTAACGTCCGCTTTATCCTGTAAAACTCCCTGTATGCTCTCGGCCAATGTATCTAAAAGCTCTGGCTGTCCGGTATAGGCAGATACTTTATAAAATCCGCTGCCGTCAAATAATTCTACATAAGCTGTATTATCTATATAAATCTGATTTTCCATCCGATAGACGGCAAGAGTAGTCGTTTCCTGCTGGCTTTCATTGCCGGTTAGATATTCTCCAATCACTTCCACGGTAACAGTTTTACCGTTTTCTGCTTCAAAAGAAAGTGTATCTCCAATCTGCAAACCATTGACGTTTGCAAACTGAGCGTTGATTACAGCGCCATATTCTGTTTCCTGCGTGATCAATTCACCGTCTGTTAGCCGATAGGACTGATCTGCAAAGGGACTGTCTGTATCCATATCATCATAAGATAGCAGACTGATTTTCAAATTGTCCGCTTCTGTGGAAGTGCTTGTCGTAACTGGCGCTAAATCCGTTAAATATGCGGATTGTCTGCCCATTCGATTGATGGATGTTATCCCCGCCAAATCTTTGATGGTATCGGCTTCTTTATCTGTAATCGGATAGGCGGTGTCTAAAATTTCACAGACCACTTTTGCCCCTGATTTTTCTCGCATAGCAGCTTCGGTACTTTCTGTGGCGTGTAAAATCATGTTTGTACTTAGGATCATGCTGTTGACAAAAAGGAAAATCAACAGCAGCAACACAGACTTCGCACGTTTCCGTATCAAATAGAGAAAACCTCTCTTATAAAAAGGCATCTTTCTATCCCTCCTGTTAATCAAATCGGGTAATCAGCACTTTGGTAGCATGGATTTCCCCATCATCCTGTGTTTCTCCATAGACATAAACAGACGTTGATTTTTTTACATCGGAAGCCGTGGCCCCTTCTAATTCCACTGTACCGATAGAGCTGTTGATGTTGGCAATCTGGAATATGCAATTTTCATCATAAGAAACTGTTGTGCTTTCCATACTGCTTTCCATACCATCCGCAGCCGCTATTATCATTTGTCCATCATCCTGATCGGGAACAACCTGAAAACTTCCGTCCTGAAAATCGGCAACGCTGCCTCTTAAATTGGCTGTCTCTAACAAATCATCCAGATTTGTTGAGGTGGCATTGGATGCATTTGTGTTCTCACCGCCAGACTGATTTTCGTTCTGGCTGTAAGAAGATGGTTCGTTATTGGCCGCCTGCCCTGAGTTAGAACTTCCACACCCCGCCAGAGAGAGCGCACAGAGCAATGCTAATGTCATAGTTACTAATTTCATGTGTTTCATGTGATATAGCTCCTTTCCGTTTTTACGGGCTTATCATACATAAAAACTTCTCTAAAAATCCTCAAAGGAAAAAAGAAATTTCCGGCTTTTTTTAGAGAACTTTTAGAGGATTTCTCTGCTATACTAAAAATAAAAACCATCTCAAAGAAAAGGAACATACAAGAATGATAAAAATATTACTTATGGAAGATGACCTTGATTTATGCCAATCCATTCAGCAAGAATTGATGAAAAACGGCTATTCGGTAGACTGCTGCAATGACGGAGAAATGGCTATGCTGTATGCCCTGAATACAGATTACGGCTATGACCTTGCCATCGTAGACCGTATGCTGCCCGTCATTGACGGACTGACGATCATAAAGGCTATGCGCCGGAAAAATATTCAAATCCCTGTTATTATCATTACTGGAATGTCTGCTTTGGACGACCGAGTGGACGGACTGGACGGTGGAGCAGACGACTATCTGGTAAAGCCATTTCATATCCGGGAACTGATGGCAAGGGTAAGGGCCTTGACGCGGCGGCCGCAGCAAATTCAGGAAATAGGGGCGCTTTCCTATGCTGATCTTCATTTAGACTATCCCAACCGAAAAATCGTCTGCAATGGGCAGGAACTTGTATTGACCGCAAGAGAGGCAGAACTTTTAAGCGTATTGATAAAGCAGCCGAAAACTGCATTTTCAAGGGAGCAGCTTGTCTTAAAAGTTTGGGGCAGCAATGCCGATATAGAGCCGGGAAACGTGGACAACTATATTTCCTTTCTGCGGAAGCGATTAAGAGAACTTCATAGTAGTTGTGAAATCAAAACAATTTATGGCGCAGGATATAGATTGGAGAAATCCAATGCTTAGGCGCTTACAAAATCGGCTGCGGATTTTCTTGATTATCATTTTTATGGCGGTTGTTTCTCTGATCCTGTGTTTTTCCTTTTGGAATACATGGCAGGCCCGGCAGATTGCCGATATTACTTACATCCAGCGGATGGCTTCCCTGATTATCTATCAGTTAGAAGCTGACCCGGACAGACCGGTTGAGCTGCTTTCCAATTACGAAAGAGAAATGAATGTTTACACTATCTTGAAAGACAACGCTGGCAATATCCTGTATCAAAGTGACCCGGACACATTGACAGACCTTGATACATTAGGGAAAATCGCAGAGGAAAGCGTTGAAATCCAGTCCCCAACCAATCATGCAAACTTTTCCCAAATTACCGAACAGGGGGGATATGGAGAAATCACCGGAAATAGCCATGACCGCTATTATGTTATCCCGGCAAGTATCAGCACAAAATCAGGAAATTGGTATTCATTGGTTTTATTTTACGAGCAGCCGTCCATAAGTACACTAACATTCCGGCAAGCCCCGACATACTGCTGCATCTGGCTTCTGGCTTTCGTATGTATTCTTTTTGTTAGCCGCTTTTTGTTACGCCGGGCTTTTGAACCGACGGAACGGGTGCTGCAAAGCCAAAAAGACTTTGTTGCCGCCGCTTCCCATGAATTGAAATCACCTTTGGCGGTGATCATGGCAAATGTGGAGAACATCCAGAATATTGAGATAGCGGAACCTCAAGCACAAAACCATCTGAAAGTGATTGACGCAGAGTGTATGAGAATGTCAAGATTAGTACGGGATATGTTGCTTCTTGCATCTTCGGACGCGGATAAATGGACAATCCAGATACAGGAAGTGAATATAGATACCTTACTGATCACACTATATGAGGCTTATGAGCCGGTTTGTAGGAAAAAGGCCATTCATTTGGATTTGAATTTAGGCGAGGAAAGCTATCCGCAGCTTCATACCGATCAGGAACGCCTTTTTCAGATATTGAGTATCTTTTTAGACAATGCTGTTTCCTATTCACCAGAAAACAGCAGAATTGAAATACAGATCAGACAGACAACACGAGAGCTTACTTTTCATATTATAGATCATGGACATGGGATTGCCGAAAAAGACAAGCCATTTATCTTTGACCGATTTTATTGTGCGGATAAATCCCGTACAGATAAATCTCACTTCGGTCTGGGGCTTAGCATTGCAAAAGAATTGGCAAGGATGCTGGCGGGAAAAATTGGATTTGAAGATACTTCTGGCGGTGGGGCAACATTCTTTTTGTCTTTGCCTATAAAATAGTTTCACAAAGTATGGCACCAAAAAAACAATATCACAGACACCTGTTGTCTTACGCATTTAGGCCGGTGAAACCCCAGCCGTGACAAGGCTTTTCCGGCACGGTCGGCAGGCAGGCGGGACAGATTATCCAATCCCAACCAGAACAGGCTTCTAAATGCGTAGAGGAAAACCCATGAGAAAGCGCCGGACGCGGCGGCCTGCTGGCCCTGCGCCCGGCGTTTTCTCATAGGCTGTCCTTTAGGATGGCCCGGATCAGCTTGTTTTGCAAGCGGTGTTTCATGTACTCGTCCACCCGCACATGGGGCGTACCGTCCAGCTCGTAGAGCGTCCGGGTACACAACTTGTTTATGTAGCCGTCATAGTAACGCAAGATGCGCTCCATTGCCAGCGGATCACCGGCGCGGGCCGCTGCAAAAACTGACAGGGGCAGAAGCATCCTGCCGTGGAATGTGGGCTGCTTCATTTCGCGTTCCTCCCTCCCGGCATTAACGCCATCAATTTCACGCGCAACTGTTTCAGGGTGCTTGTCCTGTGGCGCTGGACGGCGCTGCGGGACATTCCCACAAGGCCGCCGATCTCGCCGTCCGCCATAGCCGCGACGAAGCGCAGAATTAAAATCTGCTGCTCCTGTTCCGGCAGGCTGGCAAAAGCACCGGCCACCATATAGTGGCTCAGTTGTCAAGACAAAAATCTAAGATTTTTATAATGAACTGATAC
>OLRE01000099.1_pt1 | contig 98267 bp, 80 predicted proteins | sample 1672461 | NCBI WGS metagenome assembly OLRE01 (sample SAMEA3136688, study PRJEB25190) | human gut metagenome | biome: human gut; feature: human-associated habitat; material: faeces | place: Austria | collected 2013
TCGAGACGATCTGCCTGAGCTATCTGCGGATGCTGGAGGCCACCAAGGTCAGCTCGACCGGGCATCTGTATTTCATCCCTCGACAGCACATGGACAAAGTGGACACGTTTGAAACGTTCATTGAGCAGCTCAGCGCAATGAATCAGAATGACAACACACTGAGCGTCAACAGCTTTTACATCATTGATGATGCCAAGCAGCGCGACAAAATGACGGAGGAATTTTATTCTGCCGTCAAGAAGGAGATCGCGCTGTATCAGGAAAAGGCCGACTATCTCATCCAGAGCGGCAGCCGCAGCCCCGCTGTTATGGAGCGGTGGGTGAACAAAATTGCCACGCTGGAGCAGAAGAAGCAGCACTATGAAGAAATTCTCCGCCGGGAACTCGACGGTCTCGACGACGAATTTGAAACGCTGCGCCTTCTCTCGCAGGAGCTGTCTGTGAGGGCAAACGGCCTGCGATTTCGGAAAGCGGCTTGACATGGATTTCTGATGGACATACGGCGGCCCCGACTCGGAATTGAACCGAGCCGGGGCCGCATTCGTTTTTATAGCTTTGCCCTATCACTTCCATACAGATGGAAATGCTATCGACAATTTACTCCGCTAAGCCGTATTTTGTTTTGACCCTGTCCAGCTTTTCCAGCATCGGCTCCGCGCCGAGCCAGAGGAAGACGAACGTAGCGACCGCGCGTACCAGATCGACCGGGATGCCGGTGACATAGTAGCTCATGATGATCTTCCAGTTGACTGTATTCGACCACATAAGTGCCGACGCGGGATTCATAATGCCGCCGAAGATCACAGTCGAGGCAATCACGCCGAAAATGCAGAGGCTGAGCTTCGACCGCCGCAGAACGCCCTTGCGGTACAGAATTCCTGCCAGCCAGCCGATGATGCCCATTGCGAACATCTGCCACGGCGTCCACGGCCCTTGGGAGAACAGCATATTCGAGACAAGCATGGTCATGGCCCCAACAAGGAACCCTGTTTCTCCGCCGAAGGCTACGCCTGCCAGAATCGTCATTGCCACGACTGGCTTGAACTCCGGCAGCATGAAGAACGCGGCGCGGCCCGCGACATTCAAGGCAACGAGCACAGCAATCAGCACCAATTCCCGCGCCTGCGGTTTGCGGCCCTCGAAGATGAGGAAGAACGGCAGCATACATTCGAGCAGAATGAGCAGCGAAATGAAATAGTACCGTTTCCCGCCGAAACAGTACACGCCGATGAACAGCGTCAGCGGAATGAGCAGAAGGATCAAAACCGTCGCAAGGATCGTGCGTTTTCTCAGCTTTCGCTTTTCAACGGGCGTCTGGATGAGATAATCCGGCCTGTCCGCCTTGCGGCCAATGGACAGTGCAAACACGAGCAGCGAGAGAAGCAGAATGCCGTAGAGCTTGAGTTGGCCGCCCGCAAGCGTTGTCAGTCCACCCGCGTCCACCAGCTTTGTTAAATCGGTCACACCAATGGCCTGCACGATCAGCGCCAGTGACGCAAGACCGGACACGGCGGCAAGCACCTTGCGCCAGATCGGGAGTTTTTTCAGCGCTTGGGATTCCTTCTCCGGTGCGGGCGGAATGCGCTGATACTCCGGCAGCGCCGGTTCCGGCTCGACCGCGCCGCCGCAGGCCGCGATTACGTCTTCGGGCGTAACGGCTTCCGGCAGCACATCGCGCGCAATGCGGTTCGCGGAGGTCGTGTAGAAGCTGTTGCCGCTGAAAAACACGCGCGGCGCAGCCTCGGTGACGATATTGCCGTCAAAAAACAGGGCACACCTGTCCGCATACTTCGCGCAGAATTCGATGTCATGGCTGACCATGAGAATTGCCACGCCAGACGCTTGCAGCGTCCTTAAAATCTGCCCAAACGTCTGCTTGAATTCCGCGTCCAATCCCTTCGTCGGCTCGTCAAGAAGTAAAATGTCCGGATTCAGAAGCAGAATTTTTGCCAGCGCTGCGCGCTGCTGTTCGCCGCCAGATAAATCATAGGGATGGCGGTCAAGCAATTCCGACAGCTTGCAGAGCGAAACGACTTGTGCAAGCCGCTCGGTTTTCCGTTCGGATTTTGGTAAAATCTCCAATAAGTCCTCGCGCACCGTGGCTTTCACAAACAGCGTCTGCGGGTTCTGCGGCAGCATTCCGACAGTGCCGGTTATATTTAATTCCCCGCGATACGCTTTTTTCAGGCTTGCCAGCAGCTTGAGCGTGGTGGTCTTGCCCGTGCCGTTGCCGCCGAGCAGGGCGAGAAATTCGCCCTTTCGCAGCTCCAGCGACAGACCTTTTACCACATCCGGCAAATCCTTGTCATATTTGAACCAGAGCTCCCGCGCCGACACGACGGTTTCCGTGTCAGGCGTGTTTTTTGTTTCTTCGGGAATCGGTTTCAGTTCGTGCTTTTTTGCGTAATCCAGCAGCCAGTTACGCCCATCACAGACAGAGATCGGGCAGGCTGCCTCGGAATCCGTCGCTGCCCAGATGCGCATGGCGGTAGGCATGGCCAAAAACATCGCGTTCCCGCTGGACTTTAATTCCGCGCCCACCTCGGCGGGTGTTCCGGTGCAAAGCAGCCTGCCGCCGTCCATGACGGCAACACGCGAGGCGAAGGAGAACGCTTCTTCCAAACGATGCTCCGTCAGAATGATCGTCGTGCCAAGCTCCCGGTTGATCTTGCCAAGGGTAGCCAAAAAATCCGACGCCGCAATCGGGTCAAGCTGGCTCGTCGGCTCGTCGAGAATCAGCACCTTCGGCTGCAAGACCATCACAGACGCAAGATTCAAAAGCTGCTTCTGTCCGCCGGACAGCTCCGTGACCGGCTTGTAGAACCATTCCTGAATCCCGAAGAACGACGCCATTTCTGCAACGCGGCGGCGGCTCGTGGGCGTGTCATAGCCGAGCGATTCCAGCCCGAACGCCAGCTCGTGCCAGACCTTATCCGTGACGATCTGATTTTCTGGGCTTTGCTGCACAAAGCCGATCTTCTCGGCCTGTTCGCGCTGGGACAGTTCATCAAGCTGCTTTCCGTCAAACAGGATTTGCCCGCTTCTTCGTCCGTGCGGCGCAAGCACAGTTTTCATCTGCCGCAAAAGCGTCGATTTCCCACACCCGGACGGGCCGCAGAGCACCAGAAATTCTCCCGGCCGGACGGACAGCGAGAAATCGGAAATCGCGTTCTGCTCCTGTTCGGGATATGTGAAATTCAGATGTTTGATTGCAAAGAGTTCCACTGCCTGTCCTCCCTTCGGTCGAGCATCATCGGTGTCAGCACCAGCGCGAGATACACGAGCATGAAGCTCACCGTCATCGGCGTGAATGCGGCAGCTTTTATCGTCGGATAATACCGGAAATACGTCCCGCCCGCCATCCAGCCGGAAACGAGATACGCCCCGCAAAAAATCAGCCACGCAAGCGCAGCCTTGTCGCGGTCATCGAAGCGATAGATCGAAAACGCCGTGCGCCCCGGCAGGCCATAGCCGCGTGAGCGCATGGAATCCGCCGTTTCAATGGCATTTTCGAGCGACCATGTGACCATGATCGAGAAAATTTTGACGGCATTTCCGACACGGCGGAACACACTCCCATTTTTCGCATCGCGTCCGATACACGCCTGCGCCTCCGAAACCGTCTGCATCTGCGCCTTGAATTTCGGAATAAACCGCAAAACCATGGACAGAACAAGCGACAGCGCCGGGATCACGCGCCCGAACAGGTACACAAACTTGTCTGAGGTCATAATCTCGTTGTAGCTGGAAAACCAGAGAACGACGCTTGCCAGCATGACCGCAGCCGCAGCGCCATAAAGCATGGATTCCAGCGTCAGCGGATTCCCGGAGGGCAGATACGTCAGAATCGTCGCGCCCTCATGGTTAAAGGCCGGATTGACCAGCGCTGCAAGCACTGCCATGGGCAGCAAGCCCATGACAGCGAAGCGCACGGCCTTCCGGCCTTTTAAATAAATGTCATATGCCAGTGCCCCGGTCAGCGAGATCGCCAGATAGACCGGGTGCATGAGGCACATGGAAAAGAGCAGAACGAGTGCGTAATAGAGAAAATTGACTGTTGGATGATAGCCGGAGAAGGTATCTCTGTTTTTCATGCTTCACCGCCTGCCGCATAGCCGCCGCCAATGTCCTTGCCCAGTTCGCAGGTGTATTCCCACTCCACGACGTCGCCGTTTTGAAGCTGGTAGCGGCTGCATCCGTAATTCGGGAACCAGTCGTTGACCTTGTACATCCAGCCAGACGTTTCCCCGCAGTCAAATTCGTAGAGGTTTCCAATGCCCTCAATGTAGGCGGAGTTGTAGATCGGCGTCATGGAAAACTCCATGTGGAGCTTATTCTCCCGGCAGACCTGCTGGAGCACGTCAAAGACGCTCTGCCCCTCCTGAAACGTGACCTCCACAGGCTTCAGCAGCCAGCCGTCCTCCGGCACCAGTTCGGCCTTCTCCTTGTCGCACAGCTCCATGTGCTCCAGAATTGACGCGCAGGAAATGGAGATCGTACAGGTGTACTCCGTATCACCGACCGTCACGTTCTGCGGCTCGACGGGCTGCGGCTTGCCCTCCGGAACGGGATCGGTCAGGTACTGATCCTGACCCTCCTTTCGTTCGGGCTTGCCGTAGCCGTTTCCCGCCGCGCACCCGCAAAGGAGCAGAAGCGCCAGAAGGAGCGTGGCCAGTCTGTAAAGCTGCTTCATTGCATCACATCCGTCATGTCATAGAGTGTGGTTTCGCCCGTCTCGGCACGATGGATGGCGGCCAGCGCGTAAAACGCCTGCTCGGTCGCCATGCCGTCGTCACCGCCGCTGCCGTCACGCACATGCACGAACGCGCCGTTTTCCTGCGCGAAGCGCAGAAGCGCGTCTTCGACGGTAATTCCGTTCTTCGTGAAGCGCTCGTCATCCAGCGGAACGCCGAGCTCCGTCAGCGCCACGATCACCTGCGCGACCGATTCGCTGTTGCTGGACCCCCACGAGACATACCCGCCGTCCGGCTCCTGCAAGGAGGAAAGGACTGCAAGACCGCGCTCCACGGCTGCCGTCACGTCCGCCTGGTCGCGGTATTTGGCAAGCGCCTGCAACGTCATTGCCGTAATATCCACGTCCGGCTCCCCACCGGTCAGTGTCCAGCCGCCGTCCGGCAGCGCCCGCGCAAGCAGCTCGTCCACATACATCTGCCGCGTCGCCTGCACGGCGGCGTCCGGATTCTCCGGAATTTCATAGTTCCCGCTGTCCAGCGCCAGCAGCGCGAAGATCGTGCCGTTGATGCCCTGCCTGGTGACCTGTTCAAAGTCGGCAAGCGGTTTGAGAAGGTCAAATCCGGCCACATCAGCGGGATTTTTCCCGATAGCCGTCAGCGCCAGCACCGTGCGAGAATATTCGGTGTATTTCCGGTCACTCAACACACCGTTCTTCTCCCGGACTGCCGCTTCTACATTTTCGTAATAGGCGTCAAAGTATTTCTGCGGAACCTTCACACCGGAACGCGCCAGCCCGAAAATCAGCCAGTCTCCGCCAACAGAACCTGTCCCCGGCTCGGCGATCTGCGCTTGCAGATAGCCAGCCGTTTTTTCAAGCTGTGTTTCCGGTTTGCCGCAGGCGGTCAGGGAGAGCAGCAGAGAAAGCAGGAGCAGGATACAAAGTAATTTAGAACCAGATCGTTTCATGCGCTGCATCTCCTTATCATTCGAGAACCGTTGCGGCGGCACAGAGCGGCTTACTGTCTCCGTCAATATAGAATACGCGAATTCTTGCGCTGTCCGGCAACTTCACACTGCCGCTGATGGTCAGCACCTCCAGCTTTGTCAGCATTCCGTTTTCATCATAGCAGGCGATCAGGACCTTATGCCCTTCCGGGATCTCGCCGTCAATAGAAAGCGTATTTGCCGCCGGGCGGAAGCTCCATGTGATATCGTCCGTGAGCGCACCGGTTTCGGTCGTATCACCCACATGGATCGGAATCGTTGTCGTAATCGAGGTAACGTTATTGCCGGTGCTCATCTTATCGCCGGCCGGCAGATTCCGGTACATAGTTTGCCCGCGGCCAAACTCCAGCGTGATCTCCTCCGTGCCGTCTGCCAGAGGCTCCGACGGGGCGGACACCATATCGGTCACATCGCGCGTCGAACCGTCCGTAAGCGTCGCCGTCACGACCATGCCGGTTTTGTCAAAGGTCTCACCGGCTGCGTACTTCGTCTTTTTGGGCATCGTTGTGACCTCGATCTTTTCAATGCTTCTGCCGAACGCCATCAGATAGCCGGAATCGTTTTTGAAGTAGAGCGTGCCGTCGCTGTCTGTGATCGGGCTGCAAATGGCATACTGCGCCTGCTTGTCAAACGGTGTAAACAGCGCATAGGCTGTTCGATATGTTACTCCATTGAAAGTCTCTGTTGTCAGATAATCCGCTTTTGTCTGCCCCGGCTTGTCACGCAGGACACGGAACGTTCCCGGCGTATAGTTGTCGATAAAGTAGACATAGACATATCCGGGGTCCTGCTCATAGGCTGTCGTCAGAAGGCCGCTCGTCTGCGGATAGCCCTGCGTCTCTACGCTATACGCAATTTTCCAGTTTGCCAGATCGATAACCGTGATGTTGTGACCGGAGTATGCTGTAAACTGGCCCGTTCCGCTGACGCCGATATACGCGCGGCCATTATAGACGACCGGCGTAGAGGTACTCATAGCCAACTCATCCTGAATTCCATTCTTTAACGTCAGCGAATCACAGTCGGTAATCACTTTGTTTTGAACCTTTACTCTGTAAAAACTTCCGCCTTTTGACGTGAAATAGTACGCATCAGTGTCTTTGTCATAGCAGATCGTACTGCGGATATCACCATCGAGGCCGCTCTTCGCGTCCAGGACTTTGCCTGTCAACGGGTCAAGCAAATAGAGATAAGAGCACTGTGCCTCGCCATCATCTGTGCCGACCATAACGAAGTCACCGCAGGCATAGGCCCCGGCCCAATAGAAGCCGCCGTTTTGTGTCATGCGCCATGTCGCAGCTTTCTCTTCCATCTCGTTTTCCGGATCTTCATCCGTCAGAGAAATGCACACGAAGCAGCCGTCTTCGCTTTCGCCGTTCCAAAAGCCCGTGTAAGCATAGCCATTCAAGATTGCAATCGGGCAGTTTGGCTGGTCGCCAACCGGGTCTGTATAGAGCCACAGAGATTCCAGCGTTTTTGCGTTGAAAGCCTGAATCCGGCCATTGGACAAGCCGACCAACAGGATGCCGTCCGCATAAGTCGGGCCGTTGATGGCAAAGCTGGACGCACCCGCCATATCGCCCGTGGCTTCTATTGCACCGGTCGCCTTATTTACACGGTAAATGTGCTCACCGGCATAGACAATCAGGCAGTCGTCCACAAGGATGGGGCTGCTGACCGCGCCATTATCCCATCCCTTGCCCAGTGGAGAAGCCCAGTAGAGCATACCGTCCGCCGCGCTGACCGGCGTTTTTGCGTTTGTAATACCGTTGTTGCTGTCCGTGCCGCGGAAATTTGACCATTCGGTATCAAGATCACGGTCGATTTCCGGATTTTCTGCCGCTGCCTGAAGTGTGACCGGTACCGCGGAGAGATTTGTATAATCTTCCCCGTCAAAATGCAGGACAGTCTGACCGTTTTCATTCGCGATTTGCAGCGTACCTGCCTTTGCGGCATATCCGTACAGTGAGATACTGCAATAATAATTGAAACCTTCTGATAGTGCATAGCTCCCATCGTCTGCCGGCCAGACACGATTTCCTGCACCCTGTTCGTAAATATAGATCAAAGCATTCTGCGGATCTGTCTGGAATGTAACGGCAGTCGTTGCTGCCTTTTTTACTGTGATGATATAATCGCTGGAAGTACCGGGGGCATATTGATTCGTAACCTTGATTTGAACAGTTTCCTCTTCCTCATTGCCAGTCAGATTCACAGTTGCGGTGCCTTTTGAAGAAACCGGCTTCCCGTTTACCGTGATCACATAACCATTGTCCGTGTCACCGTACTTCGGGCTTTCTGTATGCTTTTGTAGCAGCAGATCCAACGTCGTTGCAGCCGCAGGGATCAATATGCTGTATTCTTTTTCATCCAGACTGTAGCCTGTCTGCTGACTGTTTTTTCTCTGGAGCGGAAGCGAACTGCCGCTATAGCTTGCGCTGATATTTTTCAGGCTCAGGCTGCGCTCCAATGAAACAATATAATCTGTATAGTAGGTCACACCGTCTGTATTATCCGTGTAGGTTACGCGAATGGTAACTGTGTTGCCATACGCACTGCCCGGAAGCAAAACTTTTGCAAGGCCATCGCCTTCAAATCGGCTTTCCAGTGTGACCTCGTTCGTTTTTCCGCAGTCCGAGGCTGTACTCAGCATACTATAAACTGCCGTACAACTGCCCCTGCTGTTCGTCCTCCATACATAGACGGAACTGGAGTTGTCCGGAACCGTAGCCGTATAGGTATGCACAGACTTTGCAAAGCTCGGTGATAACTCGATATCCCCCTTGTACTTTTCATCGGCAGCACTGCTGAGTGCAAGAGACGTTAGCCAGTCCTCCTGTTTGACAGAAACCTGAATGATTTCATTATTGCCAAGTGTGAAGGATTTTTTCGCGTGATAGTAGGTGCCCTGCGTTGCAACATACGAGTAGTCCTCGCCCGGCACAAGCGTATAGAGATAGTTGATCGTATTCCCGGCGCCGAGCGTTTTGGTATAAGCCAGTTCCTCGCCATTTTTATTCACAACTGTCAGGTCAACATCGCTGGCCGTTGCAAACGTGATCTTCTTGCCCTGACCGGGCTGGATCGTCAGCGTGTAGGTCGTCGCATAGCTTCCAGAGGAAACCTGAATTGAAACCGTCGTTTCACCGGAGACCGTTACGGTCACGCTGCCGTCTGCGTCCAGCGCGTTTCCGTTGACCGTGATGGAAGACCCGGAAACCGTAGCAGTCGGATAAATTTTCAGTGTTTTTTCGGAATCGAGGATCTTATAAGTATATTCCGTCTTGGTGCTGGAGAAGCGCTCCGTCGCGGCCTGCGCCGTTCCGGCGGCGTTGGTCACGCGCAGACTGCCGAGCGTCGGCATACGGTCGAGCCGGAGCGTCAGATCCATGCTCTGCGTATAGTTGTCTGAACCTGTCTTGCTGGCGCGGAGAATGACCGTACTGCCTGCCGCACCGCGGGAGAGCGCATTGTCGATGCTGGTCGCCTTGGACTTGGCCGGGATGTCCTTTTCTCTGGCCGCGCCGCTTACATCCGTGTAGACTGCCTTGACCTTTGCACCGGTAGTGCTCAGTTCAAAATACGGATACAGGCGGCCCGTAAAGCTGTCCGGCACCTGCACGGTCGCGGTATGGTCTGTCAGCGTATACGCATAGCAGTTTGCATCGAAATCCGCGTCATAGCCGCTGGAAATTTTCAGACTGCTCTCATTGAACCAGTCGCCGCTGGGCAGGCTGGCACTGACCGTCATTGCCTTGCTGACCGTGATCTTCCCGGAGACCATCCGGTTCTCCTGCCGGACATAGAAGGTGTAGCCGCCCGCCGGGAGTTGGAGCGTACCGGTACGGTTGGGGTCTGTAAACTGCTTCCCATAGTCATTGACGGCGGACACAGTATAGCTATCGCCGGAATAACCGGAGAAGGTCACGGTATACTGGGTTTTCTGGCCGTCTTTATAGGCGTTGATCTTTGCCGTGATCGCATTTGCATAGCTCTGCGCGTTCTCACTGGCAACACCCAGATAGCCGTCCAGCGCCGTCTGATATTCCTTCGCCGCGGCATTCTGCACATCGGAATCTTCTTCCAGATAGTCCGCCATGACCTGCATCAGCGTTTGCAGGCCGGAAGACGGGGTGCTGTTCATAGCTTCACTGAATCTGAAATGCGTCACGGTATTGGCAGCGCTGTCAATGGAAACGTCACTTGGCGTGCTGCCGTAGATATAGTTGCCGATGACGCCCTCGATTGCCGAAATAAAGCCGGTGCTGGCGTCCGTCGTAAAGCTGTATTTACTGGCGTTCAGCGCCTGCCGGATGGTCTGGCCGTCCGTAAAGGCTAGCCGCACCGGCGCAATGAGCAGTTTACTTGCTGTTTCGGCGGAGAAATAGAAGTAATTGTTTGCATTGACCGCCTGTGTCGAAATTGCGGCTTCTTCCACAGGTTCCTCTGCAATTTCTTCCGTGCCGGTATCCTCTACGGGCACAGCGTCTACGGTTCCCGGCTCTTCGACCGGCTCTGCGTCCGCTGCCAGCACGCCGAGCGGCAGGCAGGACAGGAGCATGGCAAGCAGGAGCAATGCGGCGGTCATTCGTTTCAGTTTCATCAAGATTCCTCCCATCAGTACAGGCAATCCAGCCATTTCAGCCGCAGCTTTCTCGGCCAGTTTGTGTGGGTTTTCAGCAGGTCAAGGACGGACGCATGGAACTGTTCCATGCTTGTCCGCTCCTCATTTGTGAGCGCTTTTGCAGAAAACAGCGCCCGTGCGTTGAGCATCGTCATGTCGCGCAGACGGGAAGTAGCTTCCTCGCCAAAACGCTCTTTCATGTCCCCGCAGAGCTCCAGCATGGAGCCTGTGCCGCGCTTAAGGCCCATCGCGGCCAGCAGCGCCGCGCAGTCTGTAAACAGGCAGGCGGCTGCGGCGGACTGGTCTTCCTGCGTGAATGCTTCGTTTCGCTTTTTGAGGATGACCGCGTGACGGATGAAGACAGCCGCAAGCAGCAGAAGCAGCAGCGCGGCAACGAGGATGGTCCAGAACGCGGGCTTATGGAGAAGTCCGGTGCGCTGTCCGCCGTCCGGGGTGTTGTCTTCCGAATTGTCCGGTTCCGCGTCGTCCTGTTCCAGCTCTTGGCCCTCCGTTACGCGGGGGCCGTCACCGGTTCCTTCCTTGCCCGCGCCGACCGGCTTGATGCCGCTCTCGGTCTGCTCGGCAGAGAGGTCTTCGAGGCCCGGCGTCAGCGCCAGCGGCAGCCAGCCCACGCCGTCCTGATACACCTCGACCCATGCGCCCGCGGCGCTTGCGTCCACGTTCACCGGCTCCTTTTCTGCTGCTTTGACCGTGTACCCCTCGACATAGCGGGCGGGGATGCCGTAATAGCGGAGCGCCAAAGCCGCGACAGTCGCGTACTGGTACGTCGTGCCGCCCGCCGTATCAGCCAGCGGCAGCGCGATATCGCCGCTTCCGTCAAAGCAGCGCTCCAAAAAGGCCAGCGCCGCCGTCTGCGCCTGTTCTTTTGTCAAGTCGTCTGCCGGGCCGTAGCTTTCACAGCAGCTATCCAGCACCGCGCCAAGCTGCGCGCGGGACTCCGCGGGAACAGTCAGCGCATAGGAATATACGAACTCCCGGTACGCGCTTTCCATCTGTAAGTACGATTTCACGCCGTCCGACGTGTCATTCTGCAAAAAGTCCAGCAGCTCCGGCAGCAGCGTCTGCGCATCCGAAACCGTCTCATAGGAATAGCCGCGTTCACCGCGCAGACCGCTCGTTTCGACTGCGGACGGCTGAATTTTGTTTCTTGCCAGCCATGCGCGTTCCGGAAGAATCGTGCACGGCTCGTAGCGGTACAGACTGCATCCGGTAAGATTCTGCACACTGACGCTGCCGGACCGGTAATTGCCCATCAGCCGGGCAGCAGAAGCCAACTGGCTCTGCGGATAGAAGCCGGACTGATGCAGCCAGTAAAAGAGGTCTTTTTCCTCTGCGGCGGCTTCCGCGTCCAGCGCAGACCATACGCCGTTTTCATAGCTGTCGCCGACGAAGCCGCGCAGATAGAGCGTCTGCGCTGTGTCCGCCGTGACAGACAGAATCGCATCTGTGCTTTCTGTCTTTGTAACCGGCTCGGACAGATTGCCCTCCGGCAGGACTTCTCCCGCTTTTTCGTAGCGCCAGTAGTGCAAAGCGTTCTTCGCATTTTCCGAAAGGGCCTGCATCGTGCCTGTTTGCAGAGAAATTGCGGCTATGCCCGCCACGATCACGCCCACGAGCAGGAAGCTCGCCGCCGAGACGGCGTTTTTGTTTTTCTGCCATGTCAGCATCAGCAGAGCAATCGCTGCCGCAGCAAGGAGCATAATGCCCGGCTGCACAAACGCCGCCGCTACACTCAAGGCTGCCAGTAAAACCGCCGTCAGTGTCGGTACGCGCGAGAGCGCGACACTCACCATCGCAAGCAGAATGCCCGCCATGATTCCTGCCAGCCAGAGGCTGGTGCCGTCCGTTTCGGCAAGCGGCAGGAGGATACCTTTTTCCGCCGCCCAGAGGTCACGCAGCGTGTTCCATGCTGCGCCCAAACCGTTCAATAACGGATTCCGCGCGAACAGAACAACGAGCAGCAACGCCGCCAACAGAATGGGAAGCAGCAGCTTTGTCTTTTGGAAATGCCGGATGATTGCGGCGGCAGTGCAGGTCAGGATACCTGCGCCCAGCAGCCAGAGCATGGCGGAGAAGCCGCTTACCGTGTGGAAAATCGCGGCAAGCGCGAGGAAAATCAGGAGAGCAGACAACAGTTCCAGCAGCGTTTGACCGCGCGTGGACTGCGTCTCGCGGTAGATTCCGGCCCGCAGGCCGGTCAGATTCTTTTGTTTCATATTCGGCCCTCCTTACAGTTCCAGCTCGGAGAGCTGCGCGGCGTAGTCCTTCTCATTGAACCGCTCACCGCAGACAAGCGCGGTCAAGCGGCCAATCGTGGAAAGCTGCTCCGTTTCCGCCTGTTGTTCCCCGGAAACATAAATCAGGTGAGACCAGCTTCCAACCGGTACTTCTTGGAGAAGAAGCGACGCGCCGCTGACGCCTGTGGCCGCCTTCGCCGTAAACAGGCGCGGCAGCAGACCGATGAGGTCGTCCATGTCCCGAATTTGCTGGAACACGCAGCGGCCCGTGTCTCCCTCGTTCCAGCCGACCGTGAATTGCACGGACTGGGAAAGAAGGTTCCGGCAGACGGAGACAACGATTTCAGCTTCTGCGTCGGTGCGGGCGGCAGTGGGCTGTTCCTCCGTGCGTTCCCAAAAGACAGCGGCGGAGCGCGTGATGGGCAGCGACGGGTCTTTGACGATCAGCTTGTCATATTTATGACTGAGCTTCCAGTGAATCTGCCGCTGGCTGTCGCCGGGGACGTAATCGCGAATTTGGAACATCTCGGACAGATCATAGCCGGGACGCTCGTTGGAATAATCCTCGGTATCGTCGATGTGCGCAGCTGCGGGGGACAGCACCAGCGTCTGCAAAAACGTATCCGGCTGCACGACGCACGCGCCGTGCGCGTCAGGCTGCATTTTCACGCCGATGAGGCCGAAGCAGTCATACAGACGGGCGGATTCCACAGTCAAACGGATTCTGCCGCACCACGGGCTTTGCAGAGAAAGTTTCATTGTCCGCCTGCCCTTCGGCCAGATGCCGCCGCTCACGTTTATGATCTGCGTTTCGCCGTTCAGCTGGTTTTCCAGCTGCACACGGCAGGCGATCTGGCAGACCGGCAGCCATGTCGGATTCTGCACGGTCAGCTCTGCCGTTCCGCTCTCGCCTTTGCGGAGATTCACGGGCAGCCCGACCGCCAGCTTCAGCTTTCTCGCCGCGCACAGGTTGACCGGCAAACAGATCAGCGGCAGCAGCACCATGCAGGCGGCGAGGCCGAGCGCGATGGGGCTGGCTGTCTGGACGGAAAGGGTAAGAAGCCCTATCGTCAGCAGCAGCCAGACGAATTTTCGTACTATTTTCATTTTTTCAGCACCGGCATATCCGTTGTCTTGAGAATTTCAGCCAGCACGGTTTCCGGCTTTTCCTCCATCATGCGGGCCTTGCTGTTGAGCATTAACCGGTGGGCGCAGACGTCCGGGAAGATCGCGGCCACGTCCTCCGGCATGACGAAATCACGGCCGTTGAGGTACGCATATGCCTTTGCCATCCGGCAGACCGCCAGCGCACCGCGCGGGCTGACGCCGAGCGCGGCCTGCGGATGGGTTCTGGTCTTCTCCACCAATGTGGTCACATAGTCCAGAACGGCGTCGCGCATATCCACTTTTCGCACGTCCTGCACCAGTCCCAGCAATTCTTCCTTGTTGACCACGGCGTAGGCACGGTCAAGGGGATTATCCACATGGCGGTCGCGGAGAATGTTGACGCTGCTCTTGTGGTCCGGGTAGCCCATGCTGACGCGGATGAGGAAGCGGTCAAGCTGGGAATTGGGGAGCATCGTCGTGCCGGCAGAACCGACCGGGTTCTGCGTGGCGAGGACGATAAACGGGTCAGGCAGATCATACGTCTTGCCGTCCACCGTGACCTTGTGCTCCTCCATCGCTTCCAGCAGCGCGGACTGCGTCTTGCTGGAGGTACGGTTAATTTCGTCCGCCAGCAGCAGATTCGTCATGATCGCGCCGGGTTTGTAAACAAATTCGTCTGCCTTTTTGTCATAGACTGAGAAGCCGATGATGTCCGACGGCACGGTGTCCGACGTGAACTGCACACGGCGGGTCTCCAAGCCCAGAACCTTTGCGAAGGCCATGGCCGTCGTGGTCTTGCCGACGCCGGGCACGTCCTCCATAAGAACGTGGCCCTGCGCCAGAATGGCCATTAAAATTTTCTCGACAATCTCATTCTTGCCGACGATAACGGACTCGATCTCCTGTAAAATCTCGTTGATCTTTGTGTTCATAAATCTGCTCCTATCGTTATTTCTTTCTTTTATGATGTTCCTTACAGATCTCCGCCGGAGTCTCCTCCGCCGTCATCTCCACCGCCTGCGTCACCGCCGCCGGTATTGCCTCCGCCAGTGTCTCCACCGCCGCCATCGCCGCCACCGGTGTCACCGCCACCGCCAGTGTCTCCACCTTCGCCCGGATCGGGGTCAGGTGTCGGCGGCTTGTAGTTCGGGTCTGGCGTGCCGCAAACCGTGCAGACGCCCTCGCTGAACGTATGATAGTCTGTAAACTCGCCCGCTGAACCGATCTTCTCCAATTCCAGTCCACAGTCTGAGCAGTATCCGATCAAGTGCGAGCAGGTAGACCGTGATGCATCCGGGATCAGCCTGCCATCGCAGTCAAAGCCGTGGATCTGGCCGCAGACACTGCACTGCCAATCGTCGCCATACGGGACATAGTGATGCTCGCCCACAGTATCCTCCAGCTTTTCGCCGCAGATCTGGCATTCCTGATAGTGGTGCTTATGATCCTCGTCGCTGATCCACACGTTCTGCGGCTTATGCCCGGCTGCAGGAGATTCCTCTTCCTTCTGTGTGTTGCAGATCCTGCACACGGAAGTCTTCACGCCCGCTTCGGTGCAGGTTGCCGTGTCGGTAAGCTCTTCCCACTCGTGCGCGGACTGCTCCGTAAAGTCACAGTTTTTGCACTTCGCGGTATGCGTATCTGCACCCTCGTCTGCGGTATATTCCAGCTCATGTGCGCGCGGCACGCCGATCTTCTCGCCGCAATCTTTACAGACTTGCACGCACATTCCGCCGCCCTGATTCTGATATTCCTTATGCTCATGCGGGCAGCCCTCGACCATGCCGCAGCTGCGGCAGACGTACTTTGTCGTACCATCCTCCGCCGTGACCGTCTCATAGCTGTGATGAACCGACCAGCTGCCGTTCATGCAGGTAATGCAGTAGCCCACGTTATTGCCGTAGCCGCTCTCACCTGTACCGACATCCCAGCCGTAGGCCAGTGTGTAGCGGAGCGTCAGCGTATCACCGTCCTGCAGGTAATAGCCGGACATGGGCGAACCGGGGTAGAAGTCCGCACCGCCGATGGAGTACATCCAGCCGGAACCCATTGTGTAATCAAACTCACCGATGCCGGTGCTTGTACTGGATAGCGGGATGCCGTTGCGGTAGATGCAGCGCCAGAGGATTGCCTCATTGCTGCCCGCGCCGAAGCGGCTGTCGATCCCGGCAAGGATCTCATCCGACGTGCTGCCGAACTGGTTCCAACCCCCGCTGAGCGCATTTGCCCGGCTGCCGAGGCCGGAACCGTCGTCCATCGTTTGCAGATAAAAGCCGCTATCCAGCGTGCCGCTGTTGGCGCAGCGGCTGGCCGGCCAGTGGAAGCTGTTCGCCGCCGTGCCGAACGGGTCGCCCGCGTCATAGTCCCAGATGGCCTTGGCGATCACATAGGAGACAGGCTCCTTGGACAGCACATCATAACTGATAGGCCCGCGAACGCCGAGACCCAGCACACTCATGTCGATGTAGATGCTGGCCGTGCCGATCTTCTGACCCGCTTCGGTACGTTTTCCGATGAGTTTCAGGGTCAGCTTGCCGTAGTTGCTCTTTTCGTCCTCAGCATAGATATACAGCGTATGCTCGTTCCGGTCACCCTCGTCCAGATTTTCCGGGATAAGCAGATACTGCTGCACATAGCCGGAGGTGCTTTCAAACTGCACGTCTTTGCCGTCCAGCTGAACGGTCAGCTTTGTCTCCGTGCCGGTGGCAAGGATGTGGCTGACGCGGTTGCCCGCAGCGTCCTCTGTCCAGGCTTCGACGGTCAGGTTGACCTCCTGCCCGTTGGTTATGGTCGCACCGTCGCGCAGGTTCGTTTTGATCTGCACCTTGTTTTCGCCTCTGTGCTTATAGGGAACGTTGAATACAAACGTATAGCTGTCGCCGCCTGAACTTGCAGCCGTGACTGTGAAGGTGTTGTCGCCGGTTTTGTCCTCATTCAGAAGCAGCGTGACACTGCCGCTGGGGGCCGGGAGCGTGATCGTTTTGAAGCTGCCGGACTGGTAGCACTTTACAGACTGGATGGTCACGTCCGACGCTTCCTCGCCGCGGATGGCGAACGTATATGTGAGCAATCCGTCCGTCAGCTGGTCGTCATAGACCGGGTCGGCGTTGACAGTCTTCTTATTCTCGCACGTCAGCACGCAGGGCTTCTGTGCGCCGTCCTCCATGACTGTGTAGGACATTTCCATACTCACGTCGCTCTGGTAGCGGATGGTGACCGTGAAGTTCACCGTGCGCTCCTTGACCGCTGCGGTCACAAGGACGGTATACGATGCGCCATTCTCGGCAGATTCGAGCCTTGCAGAGCCGTTGTCCGTACTCATGGCCGCGCCATTGAAGCTGGCGCTTGTGATCTGCGCGTCCTGTGCGCTCCTGCCGGTCAGACCGAGCTTGTACAGAAGCTCACTGTTGTTGATCTGGTTGTGCTTGATGGTCAGCGCCGCGCGCTTGTCCGCGTCGCAGAGAACGGTCTGCGACGTGACGGATTTTTCATACCATGTGAATTGGAGCTGGAGGTCAAGGCCGTCCTCATATGTCACGACAAACGTATAGCCGATGGTCTGTCCCAGTACCTCGGCGGTCACGGCGAGATAGTATGTTTCCGTGTCCTTGCCGTCTGCGGCGGCCATCTGGATCTCGCCGGACTCCGAGAGCGTTCCGCGCTCACCATCCGTCGCCCAGTATTCCGCCGTGCGGATCGTCGCGTCATCCGCACTTTCGCCGAGGAATTGCAGCGCGTATGCGAAATTTCCGTCTGTCAGCGTGTCGCTCTTGACCGTGCGATTGACAGAGCCGTTGGCCGGGCAGGTGGCCTGACCGTTGGGCTGCCATGTGAGCTGCAAATCGAGGTCAATGCCGCTTTCCAGCCGCAGCACGAACGAAAAGTCAACGTTCGTCTCCACGGTTTCACCCTTCTGGTTCTTCTGTACGGCATGGGCCTGCACGGTCAGGATATAGTTTTGAAACTCTGCACCGTCCGGCAGCGTCATGTCCAGCACACCGCGCGTTTCCGCTTTCTGCGATACGCCGTTGCCCACGGCAACCCGCACATCGGTGATCTTTGCATCTTCCGCGTCGAGACCGGTGAGGTTCAGCTCATAGCGCAGTCTGCCGCGGTCAAGCTGGGCAAGCAATACACGCTTGCCGACAGACTCTCCGGGCGCACAGACCATGGAGCTTGCCTGTGAGCCGTACTTGTACCACGTCAGCAGCGCGCCGAGGTCGAGTTCTGTTTCCGGCAGATCCTCGTCCGTCTCGCCGGTATCCCCGGCTTCCTCACCCTCGTCGCCCTTGTTGGAATCCGTATTCGTGCCGATGGCGGCATCGGCCAGGACCTCCTGCTGGGGCTTGCCTTGCGGCTGCTGCTCCGGCTGAGTGTCCTGCCCCTGCTCGGTCTGGTTTTCCGTTTCCTCCGGGTCAGGCTGCTCCTGTTCGCCGGCCAGCGTACTGTCGGCGCTGCCGCCCGAACCGGCTGCGCCGGTGCTTTCCGCTTCGCCGTTTCCGGCGTGACCGGGCGCCTGTCCTGCTTGCAGGACGGTGATCTCCTGCGGCGCGGCTTGCAGGATGGGATTGTCCGGCTCGGCCGACCGCATGCCCATGAGCGGCAGACAGATACTCAGCAGCAGCGCACAGATCAGTACGCCGCAGCCGGCCTGCTGCACCCATGGGTACCTTTCAAGAAATTTTTTCATGTGTGTTCGCCCTCCGGGAAAAGGGCTTCCCCCTTAAAAAAGTCTGCATTTTGTGCAGCTTATTCGTACTTTTAAGAAGTTCCCTTAAACGCACGAATAAGCCGCACGGTACCCCACGCTTTCGCGTGGGGTACCGCCCAGCTTGGGGTGGTTATCCAATATTCAATTTAGAATGTTGGACTGCGTGTTTCATTTTGCGATTTTTTCCATGAAGCGCATGAGGATGGTCGCGACCTGTGCGCGGGTGGCGGAGCCCTGCGGATTGAGCTTGCCGTTCGAGCCCTGAAGGAGCCCTTCGGCGACTGCCCACTGCATGGCCTCTGCCGCGTATCCGCTGACCTTGTCCGCATCGGAGAAGGCGGTCAGGGCGGCGGATTTGCTCACGTCATAGCCCTTCTGCTTCGCGTAGCGGTACAGGATGGCCGCCAGCTGCTCACGCGTGACCTCGCCGACCATGTTCGTGCCGTCGGAAATGCCGTTGTCCATCGCCCACTTCTGGCCTGCCGCATACCACGGAGTGCCGTTCGTGTTGACGCCCTCGACACGGGCAAGGATCGTAACGATCATGCCGCGCGTGGTGGTGGCGTTCGGACTGAAGCCGTTCCTGGAGGTGCCGTTCATCAGGCCCTTTTCAGAAACATACTTCACAGCATCCTCATACCAGCTGCCAGCCGGGACATCCGTGAACGAGGAACCCGTGGTGGGCTTGTCGTCCTTCGGCTTGCTCGGCTTCGACGGAGTGACAGGAGTCGGGACCGGGTTGGGGATCGCGTCGAACGCTTCCTCACAGGCAACAAGCACATCATAGTTGGTAACGTACTTCTTCTGCGCATCGGTCAGTGCGTCATAAGCTGCGCGGGCCTTTCTGATCTTCGGGCCGCTGCTGCCGGTGACGGACTCAACACCGCCGATATCATCGATCAGCTTAATAACTTCCTGCGCCGCAGCCTTATCGATCTCCTCCTGCTCGGCCTGCTTCTTCAGTTCCTCATAGCGCGCTTCCGCGTCGGTGAGGATCTTCAGATGGTCAGGATAGAGCTCGTTGAAGATGGCAAGCTGCTCTTCGGTCAGCGCATTATACGCTGCGCGGGCTGCTTCGATGGCGGCCTTGCGCTCCAGTGTGACGGTGCCGATAGCTTCGATCAGATCCTTGGCATTTTCAGCTGCATAAGCATCCTTCAGTTCTTCCTCGATCTGGCTTCGCTTTGCGACAGCCGCGTCGAGTTCTTCCTGCGTGGCAAGCGGGTTGCAGAGCACATCCCGATAAATATCGAAATATGTTTTGTTGTTCCGCAGCAGCTTGTCGCCGTAGACCTGACGCAGTTCTGCGATCATGACGGTCAGTTCGGTCTTGTCGCCGCTGTTTCCGGTGATGCTGGGCTGGCCCCATGCGGAGTTATCCGCATTCAGGTCAGCACCGTAGCCCCAGACCGTAAACTGCCAGCGCATGACTTCGCCGTCAGACAGTCTCCAGTCCGCAGCGCCAACGCCGGGGAAGGAGGGATTGCCTGTCATGCGATCCGCGATGGAGTACATCCAGCCGGACTTTTCGCAATAGTCAAACTCACCGAGGTATTTGCCATCCTTATAACCTTCCTCGGTAATTTTGCTGGTCGCGGCCTTTTTAATGTATTCCGCGACTTTGGCCTTGCTCTGATCCGGCCAATATACCTGCGCCAGATAGAAACTGTTCGCTTCGGTGCCCGTCATCATGTAGGCATACGGAGGATTGACGTCCGGTTCGCTGACGTGATCGACGGTCGCACCTTCCAGATCCATCTTGTCTCTCTCTTTGATCGTCTGCTTGATGAGATCGGTGATCACATAGCTGGCCTGCGTGTACTTGTCCACCGTAACGATGGTCGGATCAATGTAGTAGCCGAGGCCGAGCGTCTGCGCGTCCAGAGAGACGATAATGTCGATCTTGCCTGCGCGGTCGGGCTTGATCGCACCCATCGCCTGCAATGCCTTGTTGAGCTCGGCGATGATATTGTCCTCGATGTACTTGCCGTCGGCGGCGGGGGCTTCATTGATCGCCTTGATGCCGTCCTGATACGCCTGCTCGAGCTTTGCCCAGTTTTCTTCGGAGTAGTCAGACTTGCTGTACTTCTCGTACTGGCGTTTCAGGCTTTCCAGTGCGCTCTGGCGGTGGTAGGCCAGCGGGTCGTCGACCTCGCTGGGGTCAATCCACTTGGCATAGAGCGTGATGTCCTTTGCGGGGAACACCGTGTCATTGCTCGTCCAGGTGGTCTTGCCTTCGGTGTCATAGCTCCAGCCGCTGAACACATAGCCGTCGCGCGCGGCGGTCGTCTGGACGCTGACCGGGATCTCACTGTAGATCTGACCCGTGACAGATTCCGCACCGTTCAGTGTGCCGCCGTTGGGGTCAAAGGTGATTGTGGTAGATGCAGTCTCTAAATAGAGTGATCCGCTTTGTTTCGTATGCCCGAAGGTTTCGCCGTGCAGCGTAACACCGGGAAGTACGTTCATACATACATTGATTGCTGCGGGGCGGCTCTTTGTTGTAAACTGATTCGGGTTTTCATCTTCCGACCAGAATGCAGCTTCCTTGACACGAATCCATTCAGCATTCTCATCTTCGCCCTCGTAGCGGCAGAGAACTGTCATTCGGTCGTCGTTTCCGTTGTACACCGGGCCGGAATAGTAATAATACGGAGCCCCATCATAGCTGAGACCGGTGCTGTTGATAACGAGATACCCTGCACCACCTGTTCCGAAAATTGTCGTATCAACTTTTTCTGTAGTTTTGCTGTCGATAGACAAAATTGTCATATGGGTGTATCTCGGCGAGGTACTATTGTCACTGTTTGCCGAAATCGCAATCTTTCCGTTTGCGGCGTTCAGCTGGTCATACTGTCCAGCCGTTACTTTCGTCGTGAGCGTCTGCCACGTCTGATTGTCAGCATCAAAAACATAAACACCATTGCTGTCCGCAGCATAGGTCTTGCCGTCCATCTGGATCAGCTTATCCTTGCCGTGGCCGCCGTTCGCCCATTTGCTGCCGGTCCACGTCTTATCCTTCGCTACGACAACGCCGTCCTCCAGCGGGATGATCGCGCCGAGATCGGCAGCATAGCAGGTTGCTTCCGTGCCATTCTCGTTGAGATCATAGACCTTGCTATCTGAAAGGAGCGTCCACGTCTCGCCATCGTAGGAAGCGAGATAGCCGACCGTGTAGGTATAGCTTTCGTTATAGGCGTAGCCATCGGAAGGAGTGGGCAGATCTTGCTTGTCCTCAGAAGCAATATAGGCCCAGACCGTACCGTCGTCTGCGGATGCAAGCGCCTTGACCTGGCTCAGCTGATGTAGGCTGGAAACGTCGCAGCTGGTAAAGGACAGGTTTCCTTTTTCCAGTGTGAACAGGCCGCTGCCATCGCTCATGACCAGATTGAGATGACCTGTCACATTGTCCACACCTGCGGCTGCCATTGTGATATAGCCCTTTGCATTTTCCACATAGCGCAGAGCATCGCCCTTGCGGGTGTTCAGGATGGTAGCGGGCAGGTCATAGGTTCGTGTCTGTGTTTCCCGTACACCGGCATCGGAGGAAAAATCGACCGCAGCCGTGATCTGCGTCATGTCGTTGGGGATATCGTCCAGACGCATCTTGAAATAATGATTGCCAGCATTCAGCTTGTTGGCAATGAATTCCGTGCGTCCGAGCGCCTTACTTTCGTCCACACTGTTGCCAGAGTAAAGGCGCACTACGAATTTAGCTGTATCGTTTTCCGGCAAATTGCTTGGGAGCGAAAATGTCAGATAGCAAACACAACTGCTGTCCGTGATTAGCTTGGAATATAGGCTCGGTGTCTGGTTCTGGACAATTTCGGGCGTTACTTGTCCGTTGGTCGGGTCGGCTCCAACATAGATCTCATTGAGTTTGAAGTTACCCAAGAGGGAAATATCCATTGGCTTGAAATGCGGAGTGAAAATCACATCTGCCTTCAGCGACAACTTTAATGGATTTTCCTTTTCATGCCCGCCTAAATCGTATGGATTTCCATCATTCGTTGCAGCGCTCCAGTAGTCAAAGTTCTGCGCATCCGGAATAATGTCAGCCGATACCTTCCATTTATCAGCACCATCTTCATCTTTTCCATAGTATGTGGTGTTGATATTATCTTTCCACTCTGCGTCAGGTATTGCTTTAGAGGATGCCGTACTCGGATTGGCTTCTTTTTCTTCAATGGCAAAAGTAAAGCTACTTCCATCTATATACTGGGCAGCAGGGGTACAGAATTTTTCCATGGCAAGTGTGCAATATATGCCAACAGTATAATTCTGTGCATCCTCGGCCCATCGCATCTGCGCCCTGATTCCGTTCCCTGTAAAGCTAATGGATGAGTTATCCGCTGACAGCTTATAATCCTTAAATGCTACATTTTTCAGTTCCAATCCCGCCACTTTTGGAAGTGAAAAAACCAGTTGATAAAAAAATTTTCCATCTTTTTTTAGCGGAAATTGTCCATTCGTGATGGAATAATCTTCAGTATTCTTTTTCGTGTCTGTATAAACTGCTTTAACGCTATAATCAATGCTTTCAGGAATTCCTTCGACTGTAAAAGCGCAATCGTTGTCAGATGCAAAAATCTGAATGGGTAGCAGCGATAGCACAAGCAGAATACACAGAAGTACAGCGATACTTCTTCTCATATACTCTAACCTCAACAATGAGCCTGTCCTCAGTATTACAATAGTGGTAAGGCTCATATCCATTGTGGAAGCAGGCGGGCAAGTTGGGGTCTGCGGCTTGCCCGCCTGCCGGGTTTACCTATGGCATAAAGCTATTTTGAATTACTTCACAATATAGAGGTGGTTATAGTCGTTTCCAAATACGGCATAACCATTACAAATTGCCATTCCTCCAAGAGCATAGGTATCATTGTCAGTTTTCCACATCTCTACAGCGTCTGTTTCGTCAGGAAGAACCGCAAAACAATAGCCAGCGCCAGTTCCGGAGTTCGTATTGAAGTAGAAATAATCCATGCCATCGTCCGTATATACGACCGGAGTGCACTGCACAGGCTGCGTAAATGCCGCGCCCTCTACTGTAATCAGGCTGGCTGTTCCAAGTGTGCCAGAGGTAGGAGCGGTAATCTTCATCAGGCCGCCCGCGCTAAAGCCACTGTAGAAACCGACATAGATATTGCCGCTATCTGCAATAACAGGCGTGGAAGTGCAGTTGCCGGAATATGTATCGTTACCAATTGTGCAACTCAGCTTCGCGCCCCACGAGAATGCCGGTACGCCGTTGCTGCCAATAGTGTAGCAATAAACATTACCGATGCTGCTGCCCTTGGACGCAAAATACAGTTTTCCGTCCTTGGTCATAATGGTAGAGCGCACATCGCCAGCGGCATTTCCATCAACGCTGGGCAAAGAGATGCTGGTGGCATAGATATCCGTATCCGCCGTTGTGCCAAAGCCGTCTCCCATGGGACGATAATAGAGATAGCCGCCGTCGCCGCAGAAGTAAACCTTTTCGCCAACAGCAACTGCACCGCCCCAGTAGAAGCCCTTGTAAATGGAGGATACAGACTGAACCGGGTAACTATCATTCGAGGTACTCGGAACGTTTGCAACCTGCACCTGGTAATAACGGCCCGGCTCTGTGCTGCCTTCAATGGTGCCATTGCCAACCCAAGTGCCAAAATAAATATAATCGCCATAACTCACAATGGGAGTGTTGATCTGGCCCTTCGAGACGGTGTAAATCTTTGTGGCTTCCACACCGGTTGCATCGGTGTCGCTTGCCTGAAGACCTGTGATCTTATAAACAGCACCGCTGTTGCTTGCCGCATAGATCACATCATCTGCTTCGCTGTTGTCATTGCTTCCCTGCACCAGCAGCGGCGTGGAGAGCTGGAACCCGCTTTTGCTCTCAAGCTGCTTGTGCCAAACGACATAGGGTGTATTTGCGCTGCAATTGATCTTTGCAAGTGTGCATCCATCTGCGTGTCCATCATAGAGAACATAAGCGTAGGTTACGTTGCCAACCGTCTGCATGAGCGGAACGGTGTCAACGCCATCCCAACCGCTGTTCGAATTCAAAAGATTGATTTTTGTTACTGTAACACCGGTAGTAGGTGCGTTGTCTACCACTGCATTGTGATCGGCATTGCCACCAAAGACTGACCACGATGCAGCGGTTCCTGTTGCAAATGCTGTTACACTGAGCAGCATTGCGAGTGCCAGAAGGATTGCTAAAACTCTGCTTGTCCGTTTCATAACCTGAAACTCCTTTCGTTTTTCGCAAAGATTCGTTTCTCACGTTCTCCCAATACAGCCGAGAAACAGTGCTGTACCGGGTTTATGTCACAGCCGAAGACTGTAGACAACAAATGGTGCGCAGGATATGCGTTTGGGGGTTCCCCGGCTCTGCGTTCCCAATTCAGAGCCGGGGAGACTCGGTGCGCCTCCCGGCGCGTCGGCAGCCGCCCCAGGGGGATGGGGCCGCTGGCCTATACAAATCTGTTCCCGAACAGATCGTATCCGTTATGAGTTTCGCGCGCTTCTGGCGCGCCGTTTCTCCTTGCGTTCCTGATTGTAAAGCTCCGTCTGCCGCTTGTATTCTTCGTCGTAGCGGAGCTTCCGCACCGCGGGCAGCAGATCGGCCAACGCCGCGTTGACGCGCGTGCGGATGATCCGTTCCCGTACCTGTCCGCCGTCAAACCGGCCCTGTGCGCCGCTCATTCAGCGCCTCCCGCGGCTTCTGCCGCCTTTTTCGCTTTCTTTTTCTCGGACTTCTGCTCTCGCCGGGCGGCCTCGGCCGCTTTTTTGCGGTCTTTTTTCGCCTGTGCGTGCAGTGCGGACTGGCGTTCATACTCCGCCTGGAACAGCGCTGTCCGTTCCAGCGGGAAATTGCTCACGGCCGGGCCAGTGCTGACCGGAAAGCCGCTGTAGGCCAGCGCGTTGACCCACGAGCCGAAGCGAAGGGCCAGCAGATCGCCGCCGAGGATTTCAGACTGCGCCGGGACGTGCCCCAGCTCCGCCTGACATCGCCGCAGGTACCTTGCAAGCTCTGCCGCCGAATCCTTCTGGTGCTCCAAGATGAATTCGATGTTCCGGCGGGAAATCTCCAACCGCGCGGCCTCGTTCATTTTCCGTTCGTGCAGCGCCCGGTTATCCTGATAGTAAAACGGCTTGTCCTTCATAGCTGCACCCCCGCTGCCGCGCAGAGGTCGCGCACGATCTTCCGGTTCGCGAACGCCGGGGGATTTTTCAGGAATTCGGCGGCTTTGCCGTCGTAGACGCTGCGCAGCGCCTTTTGCCACGAGCCAAAGCGGTATTCCAAGAAATCGCCGCCGATAACTTCCACCCGCGCGGGCGGATGGCCGATGTCCTCCATGCAGTCCCGCAGGTACAGCGACAGCGCCGCAAGGCTGTCGTGCTGGTGGTCGAGAATAAACTGGGTGTTCTTCTTGTTGATGATGTGCCTGACGCGATTCAATACCTGCTGGGTGCGCGCGTCCGGCTGGCGTTGCTGTTCGTCGTGCATGATGCTCCTCCTGTCGTACTTTTTCGCATACTACCCCTATGGTGGGATAATCTGGATTGACACAAAAAAGGCGCAATTTGCCCGTAAAAGGGGAAACAAATTGACGCCCGTGCCAAGTACGATAAGCAGATCATCGTGCTGCCTACCATACGTTTTCGTTCGCCTCCTGCACGTCGCGGGATCATAAACCAGACAGAATCCCATGCAGCGAGAATAGCAATTCTTCCGACTCGGACTATGGATGCAGATCGCATCCGCGCTCTGATTCCTACCTTCTCATGGGAATCCCCACAATGGCGGCCTTTCGGCCACATGACCCGCGAACAAGCGCTGTCTTACGCTTCCCCGCGGAGCACTTTGGAATCTTGCTCATCCTTACGGCTCCGGGCGAGCAGCCGCGCACACTCCCAATGCGCACAGTCTTCCTCTTTCATCACAGGCTCAGTCCAACCGGCCGCGACCTGTGATTACACATCCTCAGCAAACAAAAACCAACAATATGAAATTGTAAAATCGCAGAATCGAGTTTCTAACTTTGTGGTACCCTAAGCCATATGTACGGCAAGGTTTCTTTCGTAAAGTGTCCCACTTTACGCGAAAGAAAAAAACCAAGATATTCTGCTCTCGTCTCTATTATACAGGCAGATAGGGAAAAGTCAATCTGATTTCAGACAAGAGTTCCCTGTTTTTCTGCAAATTGTGTTATGTTTTGCGCTCACTGCACGGGTATCCGGATGTGCGGGAGCCAATGCGAAACGATATTGCCTTGTATTTGCCGTCATGATTCTGGTAAAAGGACAGGTGAAGCAGTTGCCTAGGTACGGAGAAAACATCTACCGCCGCAAGGATGGCCGCTGGGAAGGGCGTTATATCGCAATGCGTCTGCCGGATGGCAGGGCGAAGTACAAGTCTGTCTATGGGAAAACGCATGATATTGTCAAGAAAAAGCAGATGGCGGCAATTCAGGCGCTGGCAAAGGAGCCGGCCGCAGCCTGTGATCTGACGGTAAAAGAGCTTTTTGCGCGGTATCTTGCGCAGGCGGATGTGAAACCCTCCACGCGCGAACGATACCGCTTCATGATCGAACGGCACATTCTTCCGCAGCTTGGGCAGACGCCTGTTTCAAAGTTGACGGCGAAAGGACTTTCTGACTTCCTGCGGCATTTGAAGAATCACGGGCGGCTGGACGGAAAAGGCGGCCTGTCTCCAAAGACCGTGCGGGATGTGGCGGTTCTGATAAAGTCAGCCCTCCGGTTTGCTCAAGCAGAATATCACTGTGTCTGTGACGCGCTGAACGCGCGTCTTCCTGTCTATACGCAGAAAAAGGTCGAGGTGCTTTCCGACACGGAGCTGGCCGTGCTGGGAAAAGCCCTATTGCCGTCAAAGAAAATCAGTCTTGCCGTTATGCTGGCGTTACACGCAGGTCTGCGCGTGGGCGAGGTCTGTGCGCTGCGCGTTTGTGATATCGACTATCTGGCTGGAACGGTTCAGGTCTGCCGCTCTGTGCAGCGGGTCACGCTGAACGGCAAGTCTCAGCTTCTTGTGCAGCGGCCCAAAAGCGACAGTTCCGAGCGGATCGTGCCCCTGCACCCGGAGTTGCTGCTTTTCCTGAAAAAAGCGACGGCAAAGCTACCGTCTGACGCCTATATTATGACCGGGCAGATTGGCCAGCCCATGGACCCGCGTACCTGCCAGTATCAGTTTACGGTGCTTTTGAAGCGCTGCGGCATCCATCACCGGGGGTTCCACGCCCTTCGGCATACATTTGCCACACGCTATATTGAAAACGGCGCGGATATCAAAAGCATTAGCGAAATGTTGGGACACGCGGATATCAAGACAACACTGAAATTGTACGTTCATCCGTCGCTTGAGAGCAAACGCCGCTGCATCCAGCAGATCAGCTTCCTAAAGATCGGTGCTTAGTTTGTCTTTTTGCGCCCACCGGCACATGTAGCCGGTGGGTTTTTGTCTGCCGATTTGTCGTCAAAAATCTGGTCAGTCAACCGCCGAAGCCCCTGTGATTGCAGGCGCTTCGGCGGTTCTTTTCGTAAAGTGGGACACTTTACGCGAATTTTTTCTAAAAACTTGTTTACCTTTATCTCTGCTGCCTTTTCATAACCAGTCAGCGCAGACAGCTTGCTCTGGTACAACACATCCAAGTTGTTTGGGGGAAATAAATTTCCACGCTGCTTCTATATTTACTATTTGATACGAGGCTGCAAAAGTGACAATCTGGGAGGGAATATTTTTCATACCTTGCTGACAGCTAGAATAATATAGCTGTTAGCAGCTTCAATTCTCTTGTTCATGCTGATTATAATTATGATGTTGTTATAGTTTTTTTAACTCTCAGTTAGGTTGACAGACAGAACATGAACAAAAACAAAAATGAATTACAACTGCAAATCGGGGAAAATGTTCGTCAATGCAGAGATTCCAAAGGGCTTACTCAGGAAGAATTGGCGGAGATATGCAATTTCAGCGCAGCTTATTGTTCGCAGATCGAAACCGGTCAGCGCATGATGTCCATCGAAACACTGGTTCAGGTGGCAGAAGGTCTGCAAACCAGTGCCGATATCCTGATTTACGGCAACACAAAAGACGGGCGAATTTTACACATTGTAAAAATGCTGGAGAGTATGCCGAATGACGACCTAGAATTTATCGAGAACAACATTCTTTTAGTGTGTAACTGGCTCAACCAAAAATCAAAATAACAACTTGGAGGTATTGGATTGTTCTTATCGGAGGTGGAAACAGGATGCAGCAAAATGATCCGTTACACCAGTTGTATGTTGAGCACTACAGTTACCTTTACCGCTTCGCGCGAAGCTTTGTCAATCCGGATCTGGCAGAAGATCTCGTACAGGAAACATTTTTAATCGCACAAAAACGGCTGGACCGGGTAACAAGCAGCGAAAACCCAACAGGATGGCTGATTAACACCTTGAAGAACGTGATCGGCAATACATATCAGAAGCGGCAATTCATATATACGGAACTGAGTCCTGACGCCATAGCCGATGAAGCGGGCGAGTATGTGCATTCCATCAACGATATGTACGCGGGGCTGATCGACGATGAGGCTCTGTCTCTGCTGATTTGGATATACTGTGAAGACACAAGCTATCAGGAAGCTGCAAACCGTCTTGGGATCTCATTGGATTCCTGTAAAAAGCGGATTCAGCGGGCAAAACAGGCATTAAAAAAAGCTATCGAAAAAAATAAATTGCTCTAGTGTGTCACTTTTGGACGATATATTCAAATAGCTTTTATGAAGGGAGGGGCCAAGGAATGCAAAATGATAGCGGAGCCAGTCTCGCCGAAACAATATATCGAAAAATGTCCGACGAAGAACTGCAAAATACTCTCCGCTGCGAAACATTTTCGGATGGTGCGCTTGATGTCAAACAAATAGAGATGATCCTTGCGGAAATGGAGCGTCGCGGAATCAACGATCCATCTCGTTCTTCGGAAGAAGCGTGGAATGAATTTGAGCAGGAGTATTCCGGGAAGATATCCGACTATGCCGATTGTGCCCCTGATGCGAAGGCTTGTGCTGCAATAAGCGGGAAGCCCATGCACACACATCGGCGTCAGCCGGTGCGGAAACTCACCATTCTCGCGGCAACACTGGTATTTCTCATTGCTTCGCTGCTGACGGTACAGGCAAGCGGCGTCGATGTTTTTGGTGCGATAGTCAGATGGACGGAAGAACTGTTTAGCTTTGGAAGAACCGAAGAAACCCGCAGCCTTGTCGTCGATGGGAAATGGCCGGAGATTGACCTGAACAAAAATCAACAGTTTACGTCGCTGCAAGAGGCTCTTGATTTTTATGGCGTAACGGAGGTTGTTGCTCCACGCTGGATTCCTGACGGATTTACCCCTCGAATTGTTGCTGTCAAGCCAAACGGAACTTGGTTGGAATTTCTTGCTGGCTATACAAATAAATCCGGCCAACTCCTTGCTGTGAGTTACAACAGTTATCAGTCAACTCCGCTTATGTATTACGAAAAATCCGGCTCCCTATTGGAAACATTTTCAACAAGCGGTATCATGTACAGCGTATTTGAAAACGTTGACAATCGTACTGCTGCATGGATTACACCTCACTTTGAATGCTGTATCAGCGTACCAACAGATGCCATGGATATTGACATGCTAAAAGAAATTCTATTGTCAATGCAGTAAATACGAAACACAAATAAGGGGATTGTATTATGAAGATAAAAAAAGCAATGCGTATTCTGGCCGTGCTTGTCATTTTTTCCATCTTGCTGGCAACTACGATATTTGCTGCTCCCGCAAGGGCCAGTGCATATCTTTCCGCATATTACGCAACCATAACAAAGACGTCAACCGGAGATCTGAGCATCCATTTTCAAGTGATTGCTCCAGCCATAATGGATCAGCTTGGTGTTAGCAGGATCTCGGTGCAAAGATATACTGGATCTTACTGGCGGACAGAATACAATTTTACATACCCAGAAACACCGGAACTGCAAAGCAAAGATGCTGGAATTTATTCTGAAACAGTACTGTATACGCCGCAATATCCTGATAGCCGCTACCGTGCAGTCGTCACGTTCTATGCGTCAAATTCCAGCGGTTCTGATACGGGAGTTTATACCGCAGATTAAGCCCACCTACAAAAAATGACGCCGTCCCATCATATCGGATGGGGCGGCGTTTTTGCGAAGTGCAGCAGACTGAATTGTATTTCAATCTGTATAAACTGTCACTTTTCTACAAGCTCGTTAAATACATCTTACAGAGGAGGGACGTGGAACGTTGAAAAGCACCTATGATAAGACTGGACTGTGCCCGCAGTTTTTCTGCACAGTTTTTGCAGGAAATTTGCTTGGTGTGTGTACTTGTTTTTTCGCAAGTGCCTGTGCTATTCTTAAAATGGAAAAAACAGATGCTCTGAATGGACCGATTCAGAGTCATCTGTTTTTGCTTTCTTGCGTTCCGCATCCATTGAAATTTTGAGTTTGAAGGAGTGCTGTTCATGGGGAAAGATGTGAATCAATATGTCTTATCGCTTTTGGAGACCTATCCGGAAACATCGAAAAGGATCGAACTCATGCGCTATGAGTTATATTCCTCAATGGTCGTTTCGCCGCAGGAAATGATAGAGGTCATGTCCTTTTCCAAGAAGGATGCTGAGGCGAACGCAAAATACCCGCATATGGACGGCCTGCAGCTGACCATGCAGCGGGTGAAAATCCCCGGCGGTGGAAATCTGCAGTTTGAGATTCGCGGCGACGACCCGGACAACCCCGACTATGAGCGTAAGCTCGTCGGCGTAATTCTCTATCACCATCTCGCCAACGCCTACTGGCCAGAGGGCAGCGAGTACGACGACAACGTGCCGCCATTCTGCCAGTCCTTCGACGGCAAGCAGGGCTACGGTGAACCGGGCGGCGTCTGCGCAGCCTGTGCATTCAACCAATTCGGCAGTACGGCAAACGGCAGCGGAAAAGCCTGCAAAAATATGCGGCAGATCTATCTGCTGCGCAGCGGCGAGTATCTTCCGCTGCAGCTCTCCCTGCCGCCCACAAGCCTGCGCCCGTTCAATGATTTCATGAACCTCGCCTTTGTCGCCCGCCGGCGCCCCAGCTATTCCGCCATCGTGGAGATTGGTCTGAAGCGCGCGGAAAGTGGTGGCTATACCTACAGTGTCGCCACGTTCCGAAAGGTACGAGAGCTTGAGGGGGAAGGTCTTGCGGCCGTTAAAAGCTACGCAGCAAATTTCAAAGAGCAGGTCAAATCGCTTCTGGCACAGCGTGTGGAAAACTACAAGTCCGATGTGGAATCACTCACCGGCACGGCTCCCTTGGAGCTCGCCGATAACGGCGACCACTTTTCCTATCCGGGCGTCATTGACGGCGAACGCGACGAGCTGCCACTCTAAACAAAAGCAGTCAACAAAGCTTGCTCCGCTAAGCAAACGGCAGATACGATTTGCCGAAAAGAATCACAAGCTGGTCTATGCGTTTTTGCAGGAGCAGCGGTATGATCCCGGCGAATATTACGATCTTGCCGTTATGGGCTACCTGCGTGCCGTAGAGCGATATTGCTCCCACGCCTATCTGCGCCGCTTTTCGTTCTCTACCGTCGCCTACCGCGCGATGCAGCAGAGCATCGTGTCGTGGAAGCGCGGAGAGAGCCGGCGCAGGCAGGCAGAGGAAGCCTACTGTGCGCTTTGCGGCCGCAGGGAGAACGTTTGTGACGCGGAGCTTTCGGAAGCATATTTCTTCTCGGAGCTGCAAAAATGCGGAACGCCGCAGCAGGCTGCGTTTGCTCTGCTGCGCCTGCACGGGTACAGCATTGCGGAGATCGCCGCGCAGTACAAGCTGGACCCGCGGCGTGTGCGCCGAATGCTCAAAAGTCTGTATTCCGCCTATCTGCGGTTCCGTGGGGACGGGAAGGAGGCGAAAAAATGAAGGATCAGCACACAAGGATGCTCCACGGGCGGCTGCTCAGACCACTGAAGGTCGGCAGCAGCGCGCTCATCGACCACGAAGGGCAGTTTATTCTGACCTCGCTGGTCACATCCATTCAGGTGCAAAATGAACAGGAAGCAAAGTTTGAAACGCTGAATACCCACTATCATGTGAAGTTTTCTCCGCTTCAAGCAGCAGTTGCGGCGTCAATTCTGATGGCCGTCGCTGCATGAATGAACACCCTGCGGCAGTCTCCCGTCTGACTGCCGCAGGCCCCGCCGACCGCAGCCACAGTTTTTGTGGCTGCGGTTTTTCCGTCAGGAGGTTTTATGAACGAACAAGTCATCCCGGTTTCCGGGAATCAAAAAATCGCGTTTCAATGCCAACGGTGCAGCACCTGCTGCCGCCATGTGGAAAACAAGGTCATGCTGGAACCATACGATGTTTATCAGCTTGCGCTTCATTTTCAGTGCGAGGCACAATCCGTCAGGCCGGAAGATATCTGCGCACAATATGCGCACCCCATGCCGTTGGAACCGTATTTTCCGATTTTTCTGCTGAACGCCGTGGGCGAAGATCAACATTGCATTTTCCTGAACGGGAATCATTGCAGTGTTTATGCGCGCCGTCCGCGTGCCTGCCGAATGTACCCATTCACTGTGGATGCAGGGCGGCGCGGTAAGGACTTCGAGTATTTTCTCTGCACGGATTACCCCGGTCACTTCGGCAAAGGCCGCATCCGAGTCAGCGACTGGTTCTATGAGAATTTCCCCAAAGACGCCCGTCGCTTTGTGAAAGCCGATTACGCAGCGATCCGGCAGTATGGCAAGCTGCTCCGGCAAATGATGCCAGCGCAGGTCGAGCATTCGCTGTTCCAGCTTCTGTTTTACCGCTACTGGAATTACGACCTGAGCAAGCCCTTTCAGGAGCAGTTTGAACACAATCAACGCCAGCTGCTTGCATTCCTGTGGGAGCAGTTGGGTCAAAATGGAGGTTATACATGAATCGATCCAGAATCACCGGTGCAATTCTCCTGCGCTGGGACGATTGCACATCCATTCTTTCGAAGCACTTGACAACGCTGCTGCAGCGTCCGATTCAGCTGTGCCACATGGTAGAAGACTACGACTACTGGTGCATCGCGTTAAAAACCGGAAGATTCTCCATCCCGGAGCTTCATGTTCTGCTGGATGCGATTTCCGCAACCACGACAGACTTTCCGGATCTGATCCCGGATGATTCCGACCGGACACGCTCATTCAGCATGGAGTTTTCCCGTGCACTTTTATAGCATTTTTTACACGCAAGCTGGCGCTACGAACATCTCACCGAGGAGTATCTGATAGTAATTGATGTGGACATCTCTGTTCCTGCATGCTGCATTACGAATGGAGGGGTGCCGGATGTCTGATGCAAAGCTGATGATGCCGCTATTTTGTAACGGCACGTTTAACTGTGGCGGCCGCAGAATCCGCGCGGTCCACCTCTATGATGTTTCCGATGGGGAGCACCGCTATCGCCTTTGGACAAAAGCAGGAACGCCAGATATAGACTATCCCCGCGTAGAATCTGACCGCTACCTGCTATACGTTGAGATCCACGGATACCTCGCACCGCTTGGCATGACAGAATATTTTCTGACCGAACATTGTGGGTATTTGCCGGCTATGCGGGAACTGTATGGCGGTGCAGAACATCGGAGAACGTATTTTGACAGTCTGCAAAAGAGCGCTATTGAGGAAGCTGTCGCAATCGAGAGAACTGTGATCTACCATCTGGGCAAAGAATCGCCCCGGCAGGCAGACTATATCCACGGTATCCTCAATGAGCATCTTATGCGGTATACCGCCAGCAAGGAAAGCGAAGGCAAAACCTTCCCGGATTATATCGGCGCATTGATGGCGGATGAGCTTGACCACTGCATACAGCTTTCCAAAATCTATCAGGCAAATAAACAGCAGGAGGATGAAATCCGGCAGGCACAGATTGCCGAGCAGGATCGTGTGTACCAGCAGTCTGTCAATACAGAAAAAGAAAAAGCTGTCGGCGCCGCGCTGCAAATCATCCGCAGCGGCGGTACATTGAAAAACGATACGCTTTGCTATTACAAAGACGATGGCTCGTTTGTGGAAACCTCGTTGATTCTGTATTTGATGCGCGAATATCACATTGACGTGCCGCTCCGCACACAGGGATGGATCAAAGAGCGGTTGGCAAGTGCAACCGTTCAGGAGGACTTCTGCGGCTCCGTTACCTACTACCGCGCAAGAAAGAGCCAATGCTCGCAGAAATTCTTTGACTGTATGCGGGATCTGATTACGGCAGTCCATGATATGAAGGAGAAAGCGGCATAATCAAACCACATATAAGTTGGGCGGCACAGAGTTTTCTGTGCCGCTTTCAAACTCAAAAAGGAATGGAGAAACCACAAATATGAGCAGTGAAATTTACTACGAAAAAGCATTTATCTCTATTGGGGACAGATTTATTCCGCTTGTCTGCCGCGGATCGACCAATACCTTTGAATTTAATGTGCATGGGTGCGAGGTCGCGGAGCGGTACTGGTCTGTTCTGGATCTCCCATATCGGGGCAGGCTGTTATTTACAAGCGATGAGATCCAGAAGATCGCGGAAACCTATGAAGGCTTCAACAGCGGCAACCGCGGCGGTATGCGCAAGAGTCGGAACAGCGCTTTTGAAGCTGGTGAGTTTCAGCGCTGGTTCCTCGCGGGCCTGAAGAACGCGCACACGATTGAGGAATACCGTCAATACGGGAATTCTATCGTCCTCACAGGCCGGCATACACAGAAGATAACGTATGCCCCCACGACAGAAGCATTCTTGGCCGCGCTTTACCGCATCGGTGAGCAAAACGCTGACATCCGTTTTGATTCCTGCCGCAGCTTCTACCATCCGCCGCATGTCAGCAAGCAGTCAAAGTTTGATAAGTTGAAACAATTCTATGTCCTAAAAGCATGGAGCGGATACTTTGTAAAGCGGACACGGCACGGCGTCATGACCATTCGCACCGACGATCCGACGGTTGCAACCGTGCGGAAATTCAGGACGAAACAGGCCGCGCAGAAGTACATGGAGGAAAATGCTCCGTTCTTTTCCCATGTTCCTTTTTCTGTCGAATGTGTACGGCCAAAAGAGGTGGTGAAAGCAACGCTCGGTCTTGCGACGTCTTGACGGAAGTACATAATTTGTCTATCATAAAGTCAGAATAAATCCTTGGAGGGGTGCTATATGATGATTCGATCTGCAACGGCCCTTCGGAATGACTACGATGGCATGGTGAAGCTCTCGACCGAAAAGCAGGAGCCGATCTATCTGACGCGCAGCGGTGACGGTGAAATGGTATTCCTGCCGATCGCGCTTTGGGAAAAACGTCAGGCAGAGCTGGAGCTTTTTGCGGACATGCTGCGCAGGGAGCAAACCAAACTCTCCGGTGCAAGAACATATTCCGCAAGCGCGCTGCGCGCCGATGTGGAGGATGTCCTTCGTAAGAGTTGAGTGGTTAAATGCGGCGCGGAATGAGTTTCTGACCTTTCTGAAATACTACAAAAGCCGCAGATGTCAAGTCTGAATTGCACCAAATTTTCATCGTATATTTCATCACTTCGCGTATAGCCAGCCCCAGCAGCTTGTGGTATCATACTCTCGTTTGTTTGACACCACGACGAGGAGGCTCATCATGCAGTACACCGACAACGAAGCCGCTTTGATTGGCGGGTTGATTTCCAACTACTTTCTTCGTCCGGCTGTATCCGCCGCACTGAAGGATTCTTATACCCGCGTGCTGGAGCATCTGCGCACAGGCCGGGTGTCTGCCGCCGATCTCAAGCAGGTTCAGAAAGCGCTGGCATTTTTGACGCCGACCTGTCAGATGTCCAGAGAGGCCCAGCGCGACCTGATGGGCGCCAGCCTGAAGACGACGGCGCTGCTAAGTTCCTGCCGCTGATTGCAAAAACCACAAATCGTTAAAAATGCTGCCGGCTTACGTTCCGGCAGCATTTTTTCTATACAGAAAAGAGCGCCCCGAAGGGCGCTCCTCGCAGATGAAACAGGTCACATACGGAATTTACGGATGCAAAGGAAAAGCTGGATGCAAAGCTCTTGATACAGATCTTCATCCCATACACCGTCAATAACGGATTCCTTGGTCAGTAATGGTTGGTACATTGCCAGAATTTTCTCGTTCGCGAGGTCATCTCCGCTTTTGGCAAGAATCAGAAGCTCGTAGAAATTCATGTTTCCTCCTCCAGTTTCTCCCGAATGCGGCTCAGTGCGCGATAATAGATCGCAGCCGCGCCTTTATATCCAATCTGTAATTCCTGTGCGAGCTCGGTAAACGAGCGCTCCTCCAGAATTCTCGCCAGCAGAATATATCGTTCACGCTTTTGAAGCTGGTCAAGTGCTTCGAGGACTGCTCTGTACTCCATCAGCAGCTCCATTCTTCGGAAGTATTCATCTTCCCATGCTTCTGCCGAGATGGGCTGCCGGTCAGGTTCCATCGGTCGTTCATGCTGTTGCTGTCTGTGACGCTGAGAAAGGTAGGCATTCTTTCTCCGCTTCAGCGCGACTTGAAGATAGGCGGTAAATTGGTTCTGAATCTGATATTCTTCACGGCTTCCGTCATTTCTATATTGCATGATTCACCCTCCGTATCCGTCTGTTTTCTGGCGAACAGGACGGTATACGGGAGGATTTCTGCATCGGTTTGGTCTAAAAAAACGTAAATAGTCACAGCCGGTTTCATGCTTGCACAAATAATCGACTACATATGGAAATGATAACTCAGAAAGGCTTTGCTGTATGGATAAAACGAGAAAACTCTCCAATGCCCAGCATGGATGCTTTCTCTCCTTCACTGGGGTATGCTTGTCTCCTTATTTCACAGTAGCAATGTGCTAAACGGAATATTAAATTCCAGTATATACAAAATCCTCCTTCCGGTTTTCTCTGGAAGGAGGATTTATCCGAGTGTCAACTTCGGTAACTATTATGGTCTAAGATATAGAATCGGGCACACTCGAAATGCCGCCATGCTTCGTCGTAGAGAGACCCGCGGCCCGGCACGCAAATGAAACGATTTGGGTCAATTCTGCTTCGTCCAGATCTTCCGGACGCTTGCCTGTCTGCAAGAGCTTCCACACGGCGCTGCCGCCGAAGATGTCGCCCGCGCCGGTCGTATCGACAACCTTGATATCCTTCAGACTGTCCACATGGCCGCCTGCGTTCCGGTTCTGGAACCAGCAGCCGTCCGCGCCGCACGTCACGAACACGAGCTTCACCGGATAGTGGTCAAGAATATACTGTGCGCCGTCCTGCACGCCGAGGCCGAACAGGAATTCGACCTCTTCGTCGCTGATCTTCACCACGTCGGCCTGCCGGAGGCCCCAGAGCATCTGCTCCTTCGCCTCATTGAGATCGTTCCACAGCGGCTTGCGCAGGTTCGGATCGTAGGTGACGAGCTTGCCGTGTGCCTTTGCATATTCCACGGCGCGATACGTCGTTGTCCGCGCCGGCTCGCCCGTGAGCGAGAGCGTCCCGAAGTGGAACACCCGCGTTTCGTCGATGAGCGAAAGATCCAACTCGTCAAACGTCAGCTGCGTGTCCGCGCCGGGCTTGCGCGCGAAAGCAAATTCGCGGTCGCCGTTTTCGTCCAGCGTCACGAACGCCAGCGTTGTGAACACATCGTCCGCCGCCACAAGTCCCTTCGTCTCGATCCCCGCGCCCCGCAGCGTATTGGTCAGAAGTTTGCCGAACGTGTCCGTGCCCACCTTGCCGAGCATCCCCACCTTCCCGCCGAATTTGGCGATCGCCGCAAGGAAATTCGCCGGGGCCCCGCCCGGATGCGCGGCCATTGTGGGATAGCCGTCCGAGTCGATAGACTGCGTCGTAAAGTCGATCAAAAGCTCACCAAGCGCAACTACATCATACATTCTTTTTCCTCCGTAATTGTAATGCTCCATTGATTCTCATACTTTGCTCCCGGCGCAAGATGGATAAGATCGCTCTTGCAGCTCAGCTCCTCCACCACGTCCTGCCGCGACGGAAGCGACGCCCACGGCTCAATGCAGACATACGGCGCATCCGTGTGCGGCATATGCCAGATACCGAGATACGGCATCTGCGGATAGGCTACGGTCACCGATTTGCCCGTTTTCTCTGAGCATAGGCTCACGCACCGTGCCATATTTTTCAGCACGATCGCATCCTCATCGAACAGCTCGTGACGCAGGCGGATGGTCGTATCGTCTTCCAGCGGGAAGCATTCTGTCTGGCCGTTGAGATAGCAGTCTCCGGTAAAGCCAATACGGTCTGGCAGACATGGCTGCGAAAAGCACAGTTTATAGTCTTCAAAGCCAGTGCTGCCGGTCAGCGGAACCCGGAATCCCGGATGTCCGCCGATGCCGAACGGCAGCTCTTTTTCGTCCTCATTGCAGACGGAATACGTCACATGGACCGTCCAGCCGCGCAGCGCATAGCGTACCCGGAATGTAAAGCGGAACGGATACTGCCGCAGCGTTTCCGGTGTCTGCCGCAGACAGAACGTAACAGAATCGGAAGACTGCTCTTCGATAGTGAAAACAGAATCCTTTGCAAATCCGTGAATGTCCATTGAATAACGTTCGCCGCAGAGCGTATAGCAGCCATCTGTCAGGCGCGCAACATACGGAAACAGCACCGGCGCGCGGTCCGGCCAGTATTGTTTGTCGCCGTTCCAGAGAAATTGTGTTCCTTGTTTGGAGCCAAGCTCCATCATCTGCGCGCCGAACGGATCGACGCACAGCGTCAGGTTTTGATTTTGCAGCGTCAGCATCCGTCAGTCTTTTGCCGCCGGATACTCATTGCAAAGCAGCCGGTAAGGCGGCTCATCTTCCTCGATCTTCGGAAAACGGCCAACCGGCGGATTGAAGCGGTTGTCGGTGTTGTCGTCGTTGCACTGGCTGACCTCGCCCAGCAGGACGGGACCAGTGCCGGGCTCAACCGAAAAATCATGATACAGCCCCTGATAAACGAAAATGCTTTCACCCGGTTTCAACCGGATCTGCGTTCCGGCCGGAACGGTATAGCTTTTGCCGTCGGTGTGGACTTCCACGTCAGATTCATAATCGATTTCTTCATTCGGAAGACGATTGTACACCCGGATCAATACGTTGCCGCCGCCGCGGTTGATGATGTCCTCAGTCTTGAACCAGTGGAAATGGTTCGGTGCGTACTGCCCTTCCCTCAGATACAGCAGCTTTTCCGCATAGACCTTCGGATACTTGTCCGGCATGGCACGATTTCCGTTGCGAATCGTGATAAGCGAAAAACCGAAGTGGTCAAAGTCGCCCTGACCATAATCCGTGATATCCCAGCCGAGCATGCAATCGCGCACTTCATCATATTCGTGCCCCTTGCTTTCCCATGCCTCAGGCGTAAAATGGCAAAAAGGCGGCAGGTAGCAATGTTCCTGTGCGCACATAGCCTCGAGCTCTTTCAACGCTTTGTTGATCTCACTGCGCTTCATAATAGCGCTCCTTTCCATTTAATTTCTATATTCAGTCTCCGCCAGACGGTCCTATTCTGCGCCGTGCGGAGACCGTACTGTCGTTATCAAAAGTTCCGGAGAACAGACCCGTTTTTTCTTGGCCCCGGACGGAAGATCCATCCGGGGCCGGATCATTACTGCTTAGGGAAGATCAATAGAAACTCTTGCGGAGGCTTCGGACATTCTGAGCAGAATGGCCGCGGCCTCGCTGCGCTTGATGGTGCTCGCGGAATGGAACGTGCCCTTCGCGTCGGAACCCGTCAGGATGCCCGCGCGATAGAACTCGTAGATCTCAGCCGCGAACTTGTCGGTCGCCTTCACGTCTGGAATTGCGTTATCTGCCACGGTGTTGATGGCCTTATAAGCCTCCTCCGCACCATGGAAGATGTGGACGAACTCGCCGCGCGTGACCGGTGCATTCATCTGCGCCTTGGTGTAATTCGCGTAGTCCTTTTCGATGATGCCGTTCACAACTGCGTAATTGACATAGCTGTCATACCAGTTCGCGCCGCTGTTTTTCAGGCTGACTTCGCCAGTGCGGTCGAGCTGATGCAGAGCCGCCGCCAGCTTGATGGTCTGCGCCACGGTCAGCGTTGCGTTCGGCTTGAATTCATTGGCCGTCACGCCGTCGATCAGACCGTTCTCCCACGCTGCCTTGACGCTCGAATAGTACCAGCTATCGGACGGAACATCGGCGAACGGGAACTTGCTTACGTTGCTGCCAGCGTTCGGGTTGAACGGGAGCTGCGCAGGTTTGCTCGGGATGACTGGGAGGACCGGAGCCGGGGCGGGTGTCAGCTTCGGAATGGCATGACCTTCTGCGATCTTGTTGCCGCAGCCGAGGCAGTAGGTGTCGCCCGTGTAACCTTCCTCGGTGTAGGTTGCGTCTTTCGCGTCACGAATCTCCGTGCCGCCCACATGGTTGGTCGGGTCAGTTTTCGGGGTAACATCCGCCTCAGTCAGCTCTTCTGTCGCGTTTTCATTTGCAAACAGCTTGCTGCATCCGGAGCAGGTGTAATACGCCCTGTGACCCATGTCGACGCAGGTCGCTTCCACAGCCGGAACCAGCGTCGTGGTGTGATGAATGTGGCCGGTCGCGGGCGCGATGATATAACCGCACACTGTGCAGATCTGCGGATCTATTTCCGTTGCCGCAGCGCCAGGCGTATGGGGCTCTACGTCGTTCTTCTCGTCGCAGCCGGAGCACGCATGCCAGTGATGGGTTTCATCCTTGCTCCATTCTCTGGACCAGCTGTGCTCGTGCGAAGAAGAAGCTTCTGCGGAAATGCAGATATTGCCTGTTACCTGCTCAATCACAATCGTGCCGGTTTCCTTGGAGTAAGTGTACTCACCCTCACCGAGGGTCTTGCCGTCCATGACGATCACTATTGTATCGGGCAGCTCAAATCCTTCTTCTGCCGTCAGGGTATATTCCAGCTTATCACCGATCCCGACCATCGTCTTGTCTCCGCTGAGATGCTTCAGATCAGCAGCAATGACCGCCTGTGTGTCGTCCACGCCAAATATGAGGGAATGCAGGTTCATCACTGGTTTCGTGGCGCCATGGAATTTCAGGTAGACATCATGCACACCTGTGATACCTTTCTGCTTCAAATCAGCAGTCAGTTCTCTAAACGTATTCCACTCATTTCCGGTTCCCTCAATGTGAACAAATTCAGCAATGGGTTCACTGTTCAAATTATCCAGATGAACGGTAACCTTAGAATTTTCTACATCTGCATCATTGTTCTTCTCCGCATAGGTCAGAATTATGGTACTGAAGCTGCCTTTCGGAATGTCGAAATCCACGCAGCGGTAGCCCACATAGCTTCCAGGCGTCAAACCGCCCAGATTAGAAACCGTACCTTCCACTTCACCGGTCGCGTTTTTTGTCGACTCGTACTTGACGCCTGCAGATGCAATCTCAGCGCTTACCGCCTCGATTTTTTCTGCTGCCGGCTTCAGGCGAACCAGAGAAGAGACAGCATTGTTCAGCGCCGAAATTGCTGCGCCAATTTCTTCATGTGTCGCGGCTTCCTTCTCATGCACGATCTTTGCCGACTCCAATACGGTCTGCAGTGCATTCCAGGATTCCGGCGCATAGTTTGCCTGTGTAAGCCCCTCCACCTCCTGAATTGCAGCAAGGAGCGCCTCCTTGGTGGCTCCGGCAAATTCGCCGCCCAGCAGCTCCAGTTCCGCAAGGTAAATCTCCTGGCCTGCATTCTCAAACTCGATCTTATAATAGGAATAGCCAGCCTGATCCTTTTCAGAAATTGCGAAGGGTCGAGTGTACTTATCACCGCCATTGGTAGGATTGATGTCCCAAGCAAAGCTCTGGTTGCTTCTGGCATCCAACTCGGTCCAATTTTCACCATTCATGGATCCGTAGAACTTCCATGCCTTGGGCGCGTGCTCCGCATCCCAGCTGGTCAGTGTATACATACTGATCTGGATGGGGCTGGCGAAGTGATATGTCAGATATCCGTTTTCCGTGCCATCCCAGCTTGCATAACCTCTGCTGTCATGAGCCTTATTGTTAAACAGCTTTTCCGTGTTTTTGGCATTGGTTGCAATGGTATCCTCATTTCCGCCGCCTTCTACCGTGGAAACCTCTGTCTTGGTATGGTCCACCAGCAGTTGCGGTCTTCCCGTGCCCTCCGTGATGGAAGGCGGCATATCCGCGCCCTTCATGCCCCAGGTTTTGGACGGCGTAGTGCCCATGGTGAACTCCAGGGTAACAGTCTCGCGCTGCAGCACCTCGGGCATGAGGTAGGTAGCAGTCTGCTCTACACCGTTGACGGACAGGCTCTGGACGTACTTGTTTTCTCTGCTGACGCCCGGCGCCAAAATTGTAATGGTGTGACCCTCGTCCCGGTGGATCGTCACCTTTTCAAACAGTGGGGTGCCAATGGCTGTAACGCCATTGCCGTTGGTCAGCGGATACAGACCCATAGAGGAAAGGACATACCAGGCGCTCAATTCGCCATTGTCGTCATCGCCCAAATAGCCTTGCCCAACTTCTTCGCCCACAAACAAGCGATCCAGCGTATCCCGGACAAACTCTGCAGTTCTCCACGGACGGTCTGTATAGAGATACATATAAGGAATGTGATGCGCAGGCTGGTTGGTCATATGGATCTGCCCCTGTTTCGCATCACGGCCTTCCCAGTTTTCCTTATGGCCGGTCCAGGAGCCAGGATTGGCTGTGCCAACCGCCGAGTAAGCTTCATCCAGCTTATCACCCAAAGCCGTTCGCCCATCCTTGTCTCTGGCCATTCCGTACAAATTGGCTAATCCCTGACCATCATAGGGCGGGAATGCATAGTTATAGGCATTGTCTTCACAATAGCCGTAACCCTGTGCCGTAGGATCGAACTGCTCGTCCGTCTGCAGCCACGTCCCATCGGACTTCTTGGCACGGAACCAACCGCCCATGCTCTCATTGAACAGATGGACATAATTGGTGGCTCTTGCAGTAAAATAGAGGTATTCATCGTTGTACTTCTGCCAGGCCTCGCTGCCAAGTTCTGCTTCATCCCGCAGATACTTTGCCATCGACGCAATGGCAAAGTCCGTTCCGCTGCCTTCCATGGACCAGGAGAAATTGAATTCTTCTCCTCCCCAACCGCCAGTCACCCCGTCCTGAGGAACATATCCGCGAAACACCATGCCGTCCATGTGCGCACGGCCAGAGTAGGAGTTTTCCCTGTTATTGACAGAATAAACCGATCCGTTCCGCAGCGCCGATGCATAGGCCGCCTCGACATCAAACGTAACGCCTCTGTTCAACGCGTCCGCAAAAATATTGTCAGAGTTGGTGCCCACCATACAATCGGTGCCCGCAGGCGCGATCCATCTGGGGATCCAGCCCTGCTCTCTGTAGTGCTGGATCAGTCCATCTAGCAGCTGAGTTGCTTTTTCTGGTGCAACGATGGAGTAGAGCGGCCAAGCGGTACGGAAGGTATCCCAAAAACCATTGTTATATACAAATTGACCGTCTACCACTTTTCCGGTGTAGGGGGAATAATGCTGCCAATGCGGCTGCTCATTGGTGCCTGTATTCTCAGCCAGGCTTGTGGGATAGACAAATGCCCGGTAGAGATTCGAATAGAAGGTGACTCTTTCGTGGTAGCTACCACCCACAACTTCAATGCTTCCCAGCGTATCGTTCCAGATCTTCAACGCCTTGGCCTGCACTTTGTCAAAGCCTTCATCTCCAGCAATTTCCATGAGCAGTGCATGCTGTGCCTGTTCTTTGGAGATAAAGGAGGTAGCTACCTTCATTTCGATAACAGTTTTTTTGTTTTCGTTGGGCGCAAACTGGAACATTCCCATAGAGCCTTCACCGGCGGAGTGCCAGGCAACGGGAGCTTGAGAAAACTGCCCCACGATGTGCATGGTGGTTTGTCCGTTTGCCTTGTTTTCCGAGGTCGTATGGAACTCAGTCTTGCCCGCGTTAAATTCGATGATAGAGTTTCTCCGCGCATTCACAGGGTCAAACATAATGTTGCACGCCTTAGCACCAGCCGGGAATGTGAAGCGCAGCACTGCCGCATGCTCAGTAGGTGTGACCTCCACCTTGACATTGGGGGCTGCGGCATCATCCGCATTGAGGGTCACGCCGTAATAATACGGCTTGGCGATCTCATTTTCATGACTGAAAACAGAGCCTCTATTTCGGATGGCATTACCTACCGCACTGTAGTCTGTTGTGGTAGAATCGGCAGAGAAATAGTAGGTTCCGCTCTCCCCGATCCAGTTGCTGGCTACGTGAGAGATCTTGATGCCCTTAAACCGGGCTTCCGCTCCGCTGTAGGCATAGGGCGTATTGTCTGTACTGCCGTCCGTCGTGGGCACCCAATAGTTGAAGCCGAAAGGCGTTGCCACAATGGGCACATTCAGGCCTCGGGCGGGAGCATTGCCCGTAGAGTACGTACCCCGCAGAATATTCACATAATCGGCCAGATTTTTGACCTGCGGATCTGCCTGCTCAAAAATCTCCACATCATCGAAATAGACGGAGATATCCTTGCCAGGCGTGGCATCATTTTTTTCAAAACCAGCCAGCACTTTTGTGATCCTTTTACCAAGCAGATTCGAATCTGTGCTCAGTTTCGTGCTGATCTGCAGCCAGTTGTTCGTCGCCATTACGCGTGCTTCTCCTTGGGCCGCAGGAGACACTACATTGCCATACTGATCAATGGCTTCGTAGTCAGAAAGGCAAGTGCCATCGTCAAATTCCAAGTCGATCGCCGAATACATACTGGTGTATTCAAAGTCGTATGCATAGTTCGGATCATTTGCACTCAAATTGTAATCTGTCCCTATATCAGGAAACACCAGGTAGGACAGTCTGGTATTTTTACCAACAGGAATATCAAGGCCATCATACAAAACCACATAATTTTTCGCAGCTTTTGCCGTTGTGGTTCCTTCCATATGCAGGCAGGACACACCAGACCAGGCGCCTGATCTGGCAGCCCAGTTGTAGCTCGGTCCTTCCGACAGCGAGGTATACAAGTAGTTCACTTCTTCGCCGGAGCCCGTTGTCTTAACCTCTTTGCCCAGACCAAACCCACTGAATTGGATCACATTGGGATTCGTTGTTGGCGTATTGCCGCATTTCTCAATTACCAGCTTGAACGTAGTATATGACTGGCTATTAGAGAAAGAATACATCTTCGTCTCATTGTTCTGCTGCCATGTAACGCCTTCATGGGAATCCAAAAGGCTCCATTCTCCAGCTTCGTCATTTGTGCCATACAGTTTCCATGCTGACAGCACACGCTCCGGATACCGCATATCGTCCCCGGCGCCTGTCAAATAGTAGGCCTTAGGCTGAATTCCTTTGCTGAATCGGAATGTAATTTCCAGCGGCAGTCCAGGCGCACTCACCGCGCAAAGCTTTGTGGCAATACGTCTGTCGATCAAAGCTCTTTCTGTCTCGCTCGCGCTGCCATAGGTTAATTCTTTATTAACACTGACCGGATTATCGGACGAATAATTGGTAAATTCCCCCACGAAGGAATCGACCCGGGGTTCAACTGCACATACGCCCTGCGCTGCAACATGATCAAATTTCACCTGCGCCGCATCCGTCTTTTCAAAGTGAGCTGAAAAAAGGTCAGTTTTTTCTGCATTGCTGCCCGAGAAAGTTCCCGCTACCGGTCCATGACCTTGCACAGACACTCCAGAGCACATTCCCAAAGCTAATATCAAACTCAAAGCGCCGCTAATCAGACGCTTACATTTCTCTGTTACTGACATTCCGATACCTCCTTTTCACCGCTGTTACCCCAAAATTCTTGCTCTTTCATTGAATTAAAATCTATTCTTAACCAACAGTCTCAGCTGTCACAACCGTGACGCCGGTGCCGGCGACAGCACCGTCAGCTGTGCCGCCCTGCAGCGCGGCAACCGCAGCCTTGATACCTTCGTAGCCCATCACGTCCGGGTTCTGGACCATCGTCGCGTACAGGCAGCTTTGTTGATCTCACTGCGCTTCATAACAGCGCTCCTTTCCATTTTATTTCTATATTCAGGCTTCGCCAGACGGTCCTATTCTGCGCCGTGCGGAGACCGTACTGTCGTTATCAAAAGTTCCGGAGAACAGACCCGTTTTTTCTTGGCCCCGGACGGAAGATCCATCCGGGGCCGGATCATTACTGCTTAGGGAAGATCAATAGAAACTCTTGCGGAGGCTTCGGACATTCTGAGCAGAATGGCCGCGGCCTCGCTGCGCTTGATGGTGCTCGCGGAATGGAACGTGCCCTTCGCGTCGGAACCCGTCAGGATGCCCGCGCGATAGAACTCGTAGATCTCAGCCGCGAACTTGTCGGTCGCCTTCACGTCTGGAATTGCGTTATCTGCCACGGTGTTGATGGCCTTATAAGCCTCCTCCGCACCATGGAAGATGTGGACGAACTCGCCGCGCGTGACCGGTGCATTCATCTGCGCCTTGGTGTAATTCGCGTAGTCCTTTTCGATGATGCCGTTCACAACTGCGTAATTGACATAGCTGTCATACCAGTTCGCGCCGCTGTTTTTCAGGCTGACTTCGCCAGTGCGGTCGAGCTGATGCAGAGCCGCCGCCAGCTTGATGGTCTGCGCCACGGTCAGCGTTGCGTTCGGCTTGAATTCATTGGCCGTCACGCCGTCGATCAGACCGTTCTCCCACGCTGCCTTGACGCTCGAATAGTACCAGCTATCGGACGGAACATCGGCGAACGGGAACTTGCTTACGTTGCTGCCAGCGTTCGGGTTGAACGGGAGCTGCGCAGGTTTGCTCGGGATGACTGGGAGGACCGGAGCCGGGGCGGGTGTCAGCTTCGGAATGGCATGACCTTCTGCGATCTTGTTGCCGCAGCCGAGGCAGTAGGTGTCGCCCGTGTAACCTTCCTCGGTGTAGGTTGCGTCTTTCGCGTCACGAATCTCCGTGCCGCCCACATGGTTGGTCGGGTCAGTTTTCGGGGTAACATCCGCCTCAGTCAGCTCTTCTGTCGCGTTTTCATTTGCAAACAGCTTGCTGCATCCGGAGCAGGTGTAATACGCCCTGTGACCCATGTCGACGCAGGTCGCTTCCACAGCCGGAACCAGCGTCGTGGTGTGATGAATGTGGCCGGTCGCGGGCGCGATGATATAACCGCACACTGTGCAGATCTGCGGATCTATTTCCGTTGCCGCAGCGCCAGGCGTATGGGGCTCTACGTCGTTCTTCTCGTCGCAGCCGGAGCACGCATGCCAGTGATGGGTTTCATCCTTGCTCCATTCTCTGGACCAGCTGTGCTCGTGCGAAGAAGAAGCTTCTGTGAAGCGGAACCAATCGACGTTTGCAACATAGGTCTTGCCGGTGTTGTTTTCGAAGTAGAGATAGACATCGTGCATACCCTTGGTGATCTCGGTCAGCTCACCGCTAAGTTCCACATAGTTGCTCCAGTTGCTTCCGGTCGCCGGGCAAGTCAATGTCGCGATCTCCTTGCCGTCCAGGCTGCCAAGGCGGATATGAATCTGGCCGCCGCCGGCATCTCTCTCCTGCGCAGCGTAGAAGAACGTTACTTTTTTCGCACCGTTCCCGGAGAAATAGACATTGGAATATTTGACCCAAGTGCCGCTTGCAACGCCGCCAATGTTTTTGCCGTCGTTGACAATTCTGCTGTCATGTGCATCTGTTTCAAACTTTGTAAATTCCTCAGCTTCGATCTTCTCGTACGCATTACGGAACTTCGCCTGCGCAAGTTTGATGTTCAGGTCAAGCGCATCGTTTGCGTGATTGAAATCTACGATCGTCGCATTCGGATCATTCAAAGCCGTCTGCGCATTCTGGATTGCCTGATTGAGAGCGTCCTTATGTGCAGCGTCATCTGCCAATCCTTCATAAACCTGCTGTGCTTCTTCGATTTTAGCCACCAGATCCTGGTAGGACTGAATATCATTGGATGCCTGCTCGAGCTGCGATTTTGCATCTTTCAGCGCATCCATCGTGGAATTGTAGTTCTTCGTCACTTCCTCCGCGTTGGAAATGGCGCTCCTCACGGAATTTTGAACCGCGGACGGCATGTTTGATGTGTCAACCTTCTTGATCGCATCAAGCTTTGTCCAAAGATCCTTCATCCCTTCGATCTCGCTCATGGCGTTTATCAGCTTACGGCAGGCCTCCTCGATCTCGGCGTCCGTCTTATCTTCCTTGGCCGCAACCGTTTGTGCCTTGTCAATGGCTGCGCTCATCAACGTCGCAAGCGGTGCGTAGCCGCCATCGCTGAGAGCCTCCTTTGCTTTTGTCGCTTCCGCGATCATTCCATCGAGAGCATCGGCGTTCAGCGCGGGCATTTCGGTGCTCATCAGTTCCAGCTCGCCCAACTGAATCTCGCTGTCGCTCTTGATATCCAGACGCACATAACGATATTGCACATAATCCGCGGCATTCGTCTTGAACGGCTTCGTATAGAGGCTCCATTCAAATGTCACATTTTCACGCTTGTCCGCTTCCGTCCAGGTCGAGCCGTCATTGGAAAGATAAAGCGTGAAGTCCTTCGGCGCGCTATCCTTGCCGCCGCTCGCAGAGGTCAGTGTATAGAGGCTGACAGCCTGCGGCTTTGCAAATGTGTAATAAAGCGAAATGCTCCCATCCGTAGGCTTCAACGTTGCACTGGTCTTAGAATTGTTATCGAGTAGATTTTTGAGGTTCTCACCATCAGCACAATAAATGGAATCGCCGGAACTTAGCGTGGTCGGAACTTCTTCTGCAACCACAGCCGCACTGTTTGTGCGGTCCCGCAGCGGATCGGGGGTCTCGTCGCCTTTCGTCAAAGAATCGGGAACATCATTCTCACCCGTACCCCACTTGCCGGGCGTCTCCTGCATGTCAAAATGGAGCACAACATCTTCATTCTCGAGCCGGTCGGTCAGATCCGTCTGCTTGATGGACGTCTTGCTGTAGGGTGTGTCATTGATGGTAAGACCGCCAACATAAATATTTGTGCTGCTGTTATTCGGCGCCTCGATGATCAGATCGTGGCCGTTTTCATAATGGAGGGTAATCTTCTTGAACAGTGGCGAGCCGAAGACCAGTTCACCGCTGCCCATATTCAACGGATAGAGGCCCATGGCACTGAAGATAAACCATGCAGACATTTCACCGTTATCCTCATCACCGATGTATCCCTGGCCGATGCGGCTGCCAACATAGCACTGCCGCAGTACCTGCCGAACTTTCTCCTGCGTACGGTCAGGCCGACCGGCATAGAGATACATATATGGAATATGATGGGAAGGCTGGTTGCTGTGGCCATATTCGCCCATCTTGACTTCCTGCGCTTCCCTGCGCTCATGGATGCCCTGTCTTGCGCCTACAGTGTCCGTTTCCAATGTCGTCTCAAACAACTGATCCAGCTTTTCAGCCAGTGCAGCACGGCCGCCGTAGAGGTTTGCCAGGCCCTGACCATCCTGCGGTACACTGCACGCCATATTCAGAGCCGTAGTTTCCGTGTAATCATCATGGAACGCAAACGGATCCACTTTGGATCTGGTCCAGGAGCCATCCGCATTCTTGGCCGCAAGCCATTTGTTTTTAACTCCGTCTCCGTCGCGGAAGAGGTTGACATAGTTTGTGGCACGGCTCTTATAATAGGTATATGCATCCATGTCGCGTAATTCTTTCGCCATGTTTGCAATACCGGCATCATTGATGTAGCCTTCAATGGACCATGAGAATTTCTGGCTGCCACCCGGCGTATAGCCAAGAAACAGGCCCTTATCAATGCCGTCACGACCGCCGGAGGCCCCCTTGAAATCCGACATGGAGGCATTCTTCAGGGCAGACTGATATGCAAGTTGCCACTGCTCGTCTGTCAGCGTTGCGCCGCGCAGCATGGCATCGGCAAAGATAACATCCGAGCTTGTACCGACCATGGAGTTCGTACCGGCCGGAGCAATCCAGCGCGGCATCCAGCCGCTGTCCTCGAAGTGATGAATCAAGCCCAGCAGCAGCTCATTGTTCTGCTCCGGTGTGAACAGCGAATATGCTGCCCATGTCGTACGATAGGTATCCCAGAACCCGTTGTTATAATAAAGCTTGCCGTCCGTCACCTTCTTGGTATACGGGCTCATGTACTGCCAGCCGCCTTCGCTGCCGTTGCCGGTATTTTCGCCCATATTATTGGGATAGAGATACAAGCGATAGAGGCAGGAGTAGAACGTAATCAGCTGTTCTTCCGACGCACCTTCAATTTCAAACTGGCTCAGCTTGTCATTCCACAGCTTCTTTGCGGCAGCCTTGACAGCGTCAAAATCTCCGCGCAACTCCTGTTCAAGGTTTTTCTTTGCCTGCTCAGCACTGATAAAGGAAGTTGCCGCGCGCATCACGACCGTCTGCTGACCTTGTCCAAAGACTGCGCGGGTGCCATTGACTGTGAACGCCTGATCAAAGGTGCCGTAAATGTACATCTTCGGCATCTGGTTGCTGTCCGCATTTTTGTAACCGCTGAAGGACTTCGTAGCTGTATCAAATGCGAGGCCGGACACATCGCTGATATTGATGTACGGCGTCTGTGCGTTTTCCGGATAAGTGATGCGCGTGATCATGCCGTGATCGGTAGGAGACAGTTCCGTCCGGACACCGCTTGCAGGATTCGACGCGCTCTGATTAAACTGTACGCTGAAATAGTAGGGCTTTGCCGTTACATTTTCCTGATCATAGATGGCGCGGCCATTTGCGGAGGTATTCACGCCGGGCATAAATCTCCACACAGACCGGTCTCCGACCCAGATCGACGGCTCATGACTGCAGCGGAAACCTTTGATAAAACCGGCATTATAGTCGAACATAGTGTTGCCGGTGTCGCTTTCCGGTGCCCAGAAGTTGAAGCCATGCGGCACTGCGACCATAGGCCCGGTGAGGCCTCTGGAGAAAAACGCACCGCCAAAGTTGTTTGTTCCGCGAAGAATGTAGGCATAGTCTACGAGAGACTCCTTGCTATAGTTCAGGGGGGCGACATTTTCAATCCGAATCGAATTCAGCGTTCCCTTGAAATCGCCGCCATCCGCTTTCAAGTCCGCGCTGTTTGCGTAGCCGATGTCGATTTCTTCGATCGTCTTGCCCTTCAGCTCGCCCAACTGGATCAGGATCTGGTTTTCCTGCGCATACAGCATGGCCTTGCCTTCGCCCTGGCTGTTCGGATCGGCGCGAACGCCATTCTCATCTTCCAGCTCTGTAGAACTCAGATAGGTTCCATCCTTGAATTTCAGATCTACTGCAAGATGCATGGAATAGAAATCGTAGTCATACTTATTGTTCGGCAGCGGCTGCTGCGGCGTAATATTATAAACCAGCCGCGTATTCTCCGTCACCGGAATGTTCAGACCTGTGTACAGGACGTTGTACACCTGCGCGCTTTGATTGCCTTCATGATGACCACTGATGACCAGCTTGTCGTTTTCCAGCGTTGTCGTCATAGATGCATGCTCCGTGCGCGCTGCGTCCGTAGTTCCGGCAAAGCTGCCGTCCACAAGGCTCTTTGTTAAGCCGAAGCCGCTGAACTGGATCGTTCCCGGCGTAGAGTTGAACTTCGTGATCTTCAGCTTGTAATGCTGATAGCCGGAACCTTCCGGAAGCTGGAAAACACGCATCTCATAGTTTTTCCATCCGGTCTGGTTGCTCTGCTTATCCAAAGGCGTCCACTCACCAGCCTGATTGTTCGTGCCATAAAGCTCCCAACTGTTCAGGGTGCGGCCAGGGTTTCCCTCGTCATCATTTGCACCGCTGATATAATAGTTGGAAGCCGTTGTCGGCGCATTATAATGGAATGTGAACTCTAGAGGTACCGTAACGCCGCCGGTTGCACAAAGCTTCGTGCTTGTACTTCCGTCGATCAGTGCGCTGACGTCCTCGGCAGAGTTGCCATATTTGAGCGTGGCACTCACCTCGACAGGAACATCCGCAAAATTTGAGAATTCTTCCTGCGTTTTGAATCGTGTCGAAAACAAGACTTTGTCTTCTTCGCCTGAAGCGGCTTTCTCCGCCGCCAAAACAGTGATCCCAGAGAAAAGGCTCAGCATCATCGCCATGCATAACAAGCAGCTGATCCATCTGGACGCCGTTTTATTTCGTTTCATGTGCAAATCCTCCCAAAACCAAAGATATGATTTGAGCATAAACGTGTTTCAGAAAATACGGCAAGTAAAATCCTTGCCGTATTTTCTGACTTTCAGTTGGCAGTTGGTGCTTACTTCGTCACAACTGTAACACCGGTGTCGGTGACAGCGCCGTCAGCCGTGCCGCCCTGCAGCGCGGCAACCGCAGCCTTAACACCTTCGTAGCCCATCACGTCGGGGTTCTGAACCATCGTCGCATACAGGCAGCCTTCGTTGATCAGTTCCAGAACGTTGTCGGAGCTGTCGAAGCCAACGCCGACCACATCCGCGCCGCTCTCCTTGATCGCGTTGCCAACGCCGACCGTGGAGCCTTCGTTGCAGCCGAACACGCCAACACAGCCGTCAGCGATGAAAGCGGAGGCCGCGTCCTTCGAACGGGCCGCGTCGCCGTCGCAGTACTGGGACTCCTGAAGCTCAAACTTGGTACCCTCGAAAGCGGAGCGGAAGCCGTCGTCACGGGCCACGGTGGAAGCCGTCGCAGCATTGACGCTGACAATGCCGATCTTGCCTTCCGTGATGCCCTTCGCAGCCAGCTGGTCGATCATGGTCTGGCCGGCAGTCTTACCGGCTGCGGTGTTATCGGTGCTGAACGTCGCAACAGACGGCGTAAAGTTTGCCGGGGAATCGACGTAGACGATCTGCACGCCAGCCGCCGAGGCCTCCTTCAGCGCATCGTTGACCGCCTCGGGGCCGTTGGCCGCCAGAAGGATCGCGTTTGCGCCGTTGGCGACGGCGTTGTTGATCATCTCGATCTGCTTCGCATCGTCCTTCACGTCGGGCGCGGTCCACTGGTACTCCACGTTCCCGAGCTCTTCTGCCGCCTTCTTGCAGCCGGCGTCGATGTTGGTCCAATACTGGTCCATCTGGTCCATCGTGATCAGGAAGATCTTGTAGCTTTCGCTGCTCGCCGTATCCGCGGTGTCGTCCGCGGTGTTATCCACAGTCTCGCCGGCCGTGCTGGTCGTTTCGCCGCTTGTCTTCGTCTCGTCTGCCGGCGCTGCCTTCTGTGCACACGCCGCCATCGCCGCGATCATCGCGATCGCCAGCAAAATCGCTAATACTTTTTTCATTTCTGTTCCTCCATTGTTTTTTCATTTATGATAAAGCGCAAAGCTTAATCACTGACCTTGGTGTTTCTGCGACCGGTACGAATGACGACATCCATCAGAACAGACAGCACAACAATAATGCCGATAATGATGTTGCGGATCGCGACCGGTGCGCCGGCAAACTGAAGGCCGTTCTGAAGTGTGCCCCAGATGGCCGCGCCAACCACAGTGCCAAGCAGGATGCCCTGACCGCCGAGCGTGGAAACGCCGCCGATGACAGAAGCCGCAACGGCATACATTTCATAGGAGTTGCCGGCATCCATCGTGCCCTGGCCAACGGTTGCGCAGGTGATGATACCAACAACAAACGAGCAGAATGCGCTGACAACATACGCAATTACCGTTGTGCTGACAACATTGACGCCAGACAGCCGCGCCGCATCAATGTTGGAGCCGGTGGCGTAGATGTACCGGCCGGTGCGGGTTTTGCTGAGCAGGAAGTTGAAGACGATCCAGAGGATGATGGCGATCCAGATGCCGTTATACAGTCCAAGAGTTTTGCCATAGTAGAACACGTTTTTGAACGTCTGGGCCGCCTCGGGATAGAACTTCATGATAGAGTCTGTGTTGTAGTTGCCGTTTACGAGCTGGGCAATGCCGCGCGCAACGGTCATTGTGCCAAGAGTCGCGATAAACGGCGGGAGCTTGAATTTTGCGACAAGCAAACCATTGAGCACGCCGATCAGCAGACAGCAGAGCAGGGTCACCAGCAGAGCCGGGATCGGGCTCATGATTCCCTTTGACATCAGGGTCGCCGCAACCATCGTGCTCATGCCAACAACAGAGCCAATGGACAGGTCAATATTGCCGGTAATAAGGACATAGGACTGTGCAATACCGATAATCAGGATCGGAGCGATCTGGCGGAGCAGATTGGTCCGGTTCGTCGGTGACCAGAAATTCGGATTTATCAGTGCAAACGCGACCAACAGCACGATCAGGCCGATGGTTACGGTGACGACCTGGCCCATGCCGCGCATGGAAAGCAGCCGCTTCAACGGATTTTTCTTTTTTGTCTGATTCATGATCATCTCTCCAAACTATATTTTATTGGGCCAGTTTGTTTTCAAACTGAGTGGCATAATGCATAATTTTTTCCTGTGTGGCTTCATGGATATCCATTTCGCCGGTGATGCGGCCATCGCACATGACGATGATACGGTCGCTCATACCGAGGATCTCCGGCATTTCAGAAGAAACGAAGATGACCGCGATCCCTTCCTTTTTCAGGCGGTTCATGATGTTGTAAATTTCAACCTTTGCGGCAACATCGATACCGCGCGTCGGTTCGTCGAAGATGACCACACGGGAATTGCGGGCCAGCCATTTGCTCACAACGACCTTCTGCTGGTTGCCGCCGGACAGGCTCGCCGCATCGACCTCGGCATTCGGCATTTTGATCTGGAAGTCCTTGGTGGCCACCTCCACCATTTGTGCCTCTTTTAAGCTGCGGACGACGCCCAGCGCTCCCGGTGCTAGCAGGTCCAGATTCGGCAGTGCAATGTTGTCACGCACAGAGAGCTTTGTACAAAGTCCATCTTTCTTTCGGTCTTCCGGCGCCAGAACCACGCCTGCGCGGATGGCATCGTGCGGTCCATGGATCTTTACGGTCTTTCCATCCACCAGAATCTCGCCGCTTTCCTTCGGATCCGCGCCGAAAATCGCACGTGTCGTTTCTGTACGGCCTGCACCCATCAGTCCCGCGATCCCGACGATCTCACCCGCATGGGCTTTGAAGCTGACATCGCGTACCATGCGCCCCGCATTCAGATTGCGAACTTCAAAAATGGTCTCGCCAACCGTTGTCTGGATACGCGGGAACTTTTCTTTGATGTCGCGGCCCACCATATAGGAAATGATCGTATCCAACGTCGTGTCCTTAAAGTTCATGCTCGTGATATACTGTCCATCGCGCATAATGGTCACACGATCGACAATATGCTGCAATTCTTCCAGACGATGAGAAATATAGACGATGCCGCAGCCCTCGTCGCGGAGCTGGCGGATGATACGGAAAAGCTCGTTGATCTCCTTCGCAGTCAACGCGGAAGTCGGTTCGTCCATGATAAGCACTCTCGCCTTATGCAGCAGTGCTTTCGCGATCTCGATCATTTGCTGTTTCGACACAGAAAGCGATCCAACCAGTGTTTCAGGCTCGATTTCGAGACTCAGCCTCTTCAGAATTGCTCTTGCCTCATCGTTCATCTGTTTCCGCTGGACCACGCCGCCTTTGACAATTTCCTGACCCAGGAAGATGTTTTCGGCCACGCTCAAGTGTGAACACAAGTTCAGCTCCTGATGGATGATCGCAATGCCAAGCTCCTTCGCCCGTTTCGGTGTCATTTTCTCGACCTTATTCCCAAAGGCCATGATCTCACCGCCATCTCTGGTGTAAACACCGCTGAGCACTTTCATCAGTGTAGACTTTCCCGCTCCGTTTTCACCGAGCAGAGCCAACACTTCGCCGCTTTTGAGGTTGAATGACACATCATCCAATGCCCGAACACCGGGGAAGGTTTTCGTGATGTGCGTCATTTCCACAATATACTCTGTTTTCAAAACGCATAACTCCCTCTTTTTCAGTAGTTTTCTATACTTTTTACTCCTAAACTTTAACACGTATCGCGTTTTGCCAACATGGCAATTCTTCGGATAAAGTGGACAATTTTTCCGCTTTTTTGGGCCGTTTCGTGAATATAGCCGAAAACGGCATCCATAATTTATACAAAACAGCCAACGCCGAGGCGTTGGCTGTTTGCTGTGTCATATCATTGCGGATTACGACTGACGCAGGAAGCGAACCAGCACGGCCGCGGCCTCCGCACGGGTCGCGCTACCGGACGGATCAAGGCGGGCGCCGGACTTTCCGGAAATGAGTCCCTTGGCTACGGCCCACTGCATCGCCTCTTTTGCCCAGGCCTGCACAGAGCTGCCGTCCTGATAAGCGTTCAGGTCGCCGCGGGCCCGGATATCACGGCTCTGATACTGTGCAAACCGGAAGAGCATTGCCGCCAGCTGTACGCGCGTCACATTTTCGTTCGGACGGAAGCTGCCATCCTGGAAGCCTGTAACGATCCCCATCTGGGAAGCCCAGCGGATCACGCTGGAATACCATTTGCCGTCGGCACCATCCGTAAACTGCCGGCCGCCGTAGTAAGCCGCGGGAGAGCCTGCCATCCGATAGAGCATGGCCGCCACCATCGCGCGGCTGAGAGGCGCTTTTGGTGCAAATTCATATGTGCTGACGCCGTTCATCAATCCAAGCTGATATGCAGCTGCAATATCCTCAAAGAACCAGTCGCTGCTTGTCACATCGCTGAAGCTCATACCGCTGCCGCCGTTTATGATGCCGAGGATCAGGCCCAGATCCATTGACGGATTCTCTGCCGGTACCGCCGGCACATCCTGCGGCAGGCTCGTCCACTTCAGATAAATGACGGTATCTGCATGGATTGGCTGTGTGAAATCAAATGCCTCACTTGCCTCCGTATCCCGATACCAGCCCTCAAAACGATAGCCGGCTCTGGTGGGATCCTCCGGTTTCACTGCATACGCGCCATCCGCGACCAGCTGCTCCTCAATCTGGACCGTTTCCGCACTTTCAAACCGAACAGTATGGCCGACTTCCACCGTGATCTCTGCGAAAATTGCCGGAGCGGATACGCTGGTTGCCCGGATGACCGCACGTCCGGCAGAAACAGCATGGACGACGCCGTTTGCATCGATCGCAGCAACAGTCGGATCACTGCTGCTCCAGTTGACATTTCGGTTGCTCGCACCGGCAGGCAGAACATTCGCTGCCAGCGACCAATCCTGTCCCTTTTTCAAAAGGCCTGTCGGTTCGTTTACGATCTTGACGTTGGAAACCTTTGTCGGGCGGCCGGCGTATGGCGTAATGGTCACTTCGCAGGTGTCTTTCACGGTCGGATCCAGTACGGATTCCACCGTGATCATTGCGGTGCCGCTGCTGCCGATTGCCGTCACCAGACCGTTGTTATCGACCTTAACGATCGCCGGGTCGGACGAAGTCCACTTCAGGCTGTAAACATTACTGGACGGCTGCGTCGTTGCAGTGAGTGCGCAGCTCCAGCCCTCGAGGAGGGACAGCGTGTTCTGGCTCAAACGGATCGACGTAACCGGCTTGGGGTTCTGCGGCTGGTAACCAAAGACCTGGAACTCATACATTGAGTAACCGTATTTTGCGTTGCCGCGCTTGATGCCGAGCATCCGCACATAGCGGCCTGCTGCCGGGTTGCTGAGCGTATAATTCTTCCAGCCGGCGCTGCCGTTGGTCTCATGAATGACATCTGTCCAGTCCGTACCATTCTCCGAAACCTGGATCTTGTATTCTTTTCCATGAGCACCTTCCCAAAGGATCCCGAAGCCGGTGATCGTGCAGCGCTCCTCCAGATCGACGATATACCATTGATTATCGTCACGTCCGGAAGCCCAGCGCGTATCCTCGTCGCCGTCAACGGCCTTTTCCGGAGTCAGGCTAGGATCTCCTTTTAAGCAATTATCAAGATATCGCAAACGGCGGGTGAAGCCACCCGCCGTTTGCAGTATCAAATGAAAGGGGGGGAATTACTTGGTCACAACTGTAACGCCGGTGTCGGTGACAGCGCCGTCAGCCGTGCCGCCCTGCAGCGCAGCAACCGCAGCCTTGACACCTTCGTAGCCCATCACGTCGGGGTTCTGAACCATCGTCGCATACAGGCAGCCTTCGTTGATCAGTTCCAGAACGTTGTCGGAGCTGTCGAAGCCAACGCCGACCACATCCGCGCCGCTCTCCTTGATCGCGTTGCCAACGCCGACCGTGGAGCCTTCGTTGCAGCCGAACACGCCAACACAGCCGTCAGCGATGAAAGCGGAGGCCGCGTCCTTCGAACGGGCCGCGTCGCCGTCGCAGTACTGGGACTCCTGAAGCTCAAACTTGGTACCCTCGAAAGCGGAGCGGAAGCCGTCGTCACGGGCCACGGTGGAAGCCGTCGCAGCATTGACGCTGACAATGCCGATCTTGCCTTCCGTGATGCCCTTCGCAGCCAGCTGGTCGATCATGGTCTGGCCGGCAGTCTTACCGGCTGCGGTGTTATCGGTGCTGAACGTCGCAACAGACGGCGTAAAGTTTGCCGGGGAATCGACGTAGACGATCTGCACGCCAGCCGCCGAGGCCTCCTTCAGCGCATCGTTGACCGCCTCGGGGCCGTTGGCCGCCAGAAGGATCGCGTTTGCGCCGTTGGCGACGGCGTTGTTGATCATCTCGATCTGCTTCGCATCGTCCTTCACGTCGGGCGCGGTCCACTGGTACTCCACGTTCCCGAGCTCTTCTGCCGCCTTCTTGCAGCCGGCGTCGATGTTGGTCCAATACTGGTCCATCTGGTCCATCGTGATCAGGAAGATCTTGTAGCTTTCGCTGCTCGCCGTATCCGCGGTGTCGTCCGCGGTGTTATCCACAGTCTCGCCGGCCGTGCTGGTCGTTTCGCCGCTTGTCTTCGTCTCGTCTGCCGGCGCTGCCTTCTGTGCACACGCCGCCATCGCCGCGATCATCGCGATCGCCAGCAAAATCGCTAATACTTTTTTCATTTCTGTTCCTCCATTGTTTTTTTCATGAAAACGACAGACCGCCTTTCAGCCGTTTGCTCGGTTTCACTGTTAAAACTTTATCATTTTCCGCCCGATGCAAACAGGACAATTCTTCCGGCAAAGTGGGCAATCCTTCCTGAATTTTTGATGTCTTCGTAAAACTGCAACAATTTTACTTGCAAAATTTATGAAAAACAGCCAATGCTCACTGAGCATTGGCTGCCTTGAAAAACGGAAAAACATATTGTTCAGGTCGTTGCTTTACACGATACAAATCACATCGTACCAGAAGACATCCGGCCTGTCAGCCGTTCCCTTACTGAGTCAACAGGTGTCCATTTTTATAAATCAGCGTTCTTTCGGCCAACGGGAACGCATCGTAGATACCGACGATCAGAACGACCACCGCGATTTTTTTGGCAAGAAGGAGCTGTACCTGCCGCTCGATATGCTGCTGCAGCAGCACGTCATTCCCCCAAAATGGCTGCTCAAAAAATACCACACGAGGCTGCTGGAGCAGCACCCGCCGAAAGATCAGCGCATACTTCTCCTGTGCGTTCAGATCACGGATGTCTTTATCAAAAACCGCGCCAAGCTCCGGCGTCAGCTCGCGCCGCAGGCTGCGGTAAATGCTCCGCCGGCGAAGGCAACTGTCAATCTGCCGAGGCAGGCAAAACGTGAGATTCCGCAAATAGCTCATATCCTGAAACAGCATCATTTGTGAAGGATTTTCTGCAATATAGGCGACCCGCTGATCCCGCGCCATCGGCCGGTGGATCGGCTGTCCATCGATCAGAACTTTTCCGCCGAGCAGTGCGCTCTGTCCCGTAGCCAGTTGCCGCATTCCATCCAGCAGCCGCCGGTCTTCCGTATGGATCGCGAGACATTCTCCGCTGTATACCGCAAGATCCACCTGTTTCAGCAGTGCCGTGCTGACGCTGCTCAGGTTGAGACATATGCTCCCTCTTGACATGGCACTTCTCGGGGGAGACGATGTTGTGCCGGTAAACTGCTGCAGCAGCGCATGAATGTCTTCGCTGCCTCCGGATACCATTTCCTGAACCTTTACAACGCTCCCGTTATACATCACCGCTATGCGATCGCAAAGCCCGCAAAGTTCTTCGTAGCTGTTTGAGATGTAGATAAAGGCCATCCCGCGAGATGCAAAATGGCGGATCGCATAGTGCAGCCGTCCGATATCTGTTCCCGCCAGAAAATGACTGATATTCCACAACAGGACAAGCCTCGCTCCGGATTCCCAGGCCTTGAGCAGTTCCACCATGCACCGTTCGAAGAGGCTCAGCTCTTCCACTTGCCGGTTGCACGGAATGTCTACGCCGACCGCCTGTTCGAGCTCCTGAAGCCGCCCGCGGAAGCTTTGCGTATGGAGCAGCCAGCGCCGCTCTACGCCGCTCAGCACAAAGACATTGTCCCCAACTGTCAGCCCATTGACCAGATGACTCTTCTGCTCAATGACGACAATCTCGTTCGGTGTAGTCCTGCTGTAGATATGGCTGTTGACCAGCCGTTCGCAGTAATAGACCCGCCCGAAGTGTACCGGTGTATTCGATTGCAGCAGCGACACCAACGATGATACACCATGCGCATTGAGTGCCATCAACCCCATGATCTCTCCGCTGAATATCTGCAGATTGAAACGCTCGAGCTGCATGATCCCGGACATCTGCATGCTCACATTGTCGAGCCGTAAAATCTCTGTTTTCATGCTCTGCCCTCATGCTTGGCCGGAAGCGTTACCGTGACATCTGTTCCGAGTCCGGGCGTGCTGCAGATGGTAATGCCATACTGCTCCCCAAACAAAAGACGGATACGGTTGTTCACATTCAGCAGCGCAATACCGGTGCCTCGCCCGCTGTCAATATAATCATAGGCTGTTCGGCACAGCTCTTCCTGAAGCTGGTGCAGTGTTTCCGGCTCCATCCCGACTCCGTTGTCGGAGATCCGTACGATCAGCCGTTTTTCCGTCAGTGTCAGCCGAACCGAGACTACACCGATCCCTATCTTTCGTTCCAGTCCATGAATAATTGCATTCTCCACAAGCGGCTGCATCGTCAGCTTTGGGATCTGACAATTCTGGATCCCCGGCTCCGGATCGTCGATCTCCAGGCGAAGCCGATCTCCGAACCGAAACTGCTGGATCGCAAAATATGTCTCAATATTCTCCAGTTCTTCGGTTACGCTAACAAGATTTTCAACCTTGCTGATGGTATACCGGAAAAACTTTGCCAAGTATTCTGTCATATCCGCCACGACATTGAGACCGCCCGCAACCGCCTCACTGCGGATCCCCTCCAGCGTATTATAGAGGAAATGTGGATTGATCTGGTTCTGCAGAGCAAGATACTGCGCCTGACGTTTGCTGACGCTCAGGAGCTTGCCGGTGTCCAACAGCGCCACGGCCTTTTTCAGCGCCATCTCGGTTCCCTTACTGAAATAACATTCCATGTGACATATGTCTGCGATGGTATAACCTGCGGCATAGAGCTGCATGACCTGTTCGTTTTTTTGAATGATCCGCAGACAGCGACGCAGAAAAACCCCACCCAGAACGCCAAGCAGTACAAACAGCGCCAGCACCGCCAGCCAGATACCGTGAGCGCCATGGCTCAGCAGCAAACAGCTGAACGCAAACAGCACCGTCAGAACGAACATCGCCAGTATGATACGCAGCAGATCATCCAGAATGTATTGCTTTTTCTTCTCCTGCATTTTGCTTGCCGCCTTTCATCGTACTGGCCCGCCCGACGTACCATAAAGCTTTTTGAACTCTCCCGGCCGGAGTGCGGCCACGCGCTTGAATACACGGTTGAATGTCCGGATATCCTGATATCCGACCTGATAACACACCTCGGAGATCGACAGATTGGTGCTGCGCAGCAGCTCCTTTGCGCGGTTGATGCGCAGCATGGTCAAATAGTCCTGAAATCCCATTCCTGTTTCCTGCTTGAACTGGGAGCTGAAATAATTCGGACTGAATCCCGCAATGCTCGCGACCTGTTCCAGCGAGATATTATCCATATATTGCTTTTCCATGAATTGCTTCGCCATCAGGAACGGATGGGTCTCATCTCCTGCACGGCGCTGTATCGTTTCATCGAGCAGACGCAGTGCCAGAGCATATAGCCGTTGAAAGAGCTCTCCGGGTGTCCCGCTCAGTGTGCAGAGCATCTGATATTCATTCTTCTCCTGTTCATAGTTTTCAGCGACACCCCAATTTTCAAGCAGCTTATCACCTGCGAGCGACACCGCTTTATACAGCTCCTGACCCGTGATGCCAGGCGCCTCAAGTACGGTTTTCCGCAGCTCTTCCACCGCAGCGAGTACCGCTTCCTGGCTGAACTGTTCCAATGCGATCCAATATTTCCGCAAAAAACCGCCCGTACAATCCGGCAGACTTAGTCCTGAGAATGGAAAATGCCGCGTAAGAAGTGATTTCGAACCATAAATCAGGCGTTCGTGGATCATCGAACGTGCAGACAGGATCTGTTCGCCCAGGTTATACGGATTTTCTGTCTCTGCAGAAAGTGCCATCGAGAAGCTGATATGCGGATAGATATTCGGATTCATCCGCAGCTCCTGCAGGCATTGCGTCATCTGTTCTTTGATCTGCGCCCCCATGCCGGAAACATAGTTGCAGCACCCCCATCCGACGCTGTCCTCAAACCATAATTCACACTCCATGCAGAGCCGCCGCAGCGGTTGGAGCACCTGTTCGCGAACCTGAAGCGATACTGCCTGCACCGTTTCATACGTCACGTTTTCCGGATCATAATCCATCTTGACCAGGAACCCGCGAAATCCCCCCTGCTTGAACGCAAACCGGTATTCGCGATTAATCTGATCCATAGTCATCGACAGGCTCTTCTGGTTCTTGACATCCATCAAATAACAGGCCCTGACCTTCAACTGATCGTTAAAGAATGAACGACGCATCCGGTCCGTTGCTGCCTGCTCACGTCGGCGCGCTTCAATTTCATGCCGGATCCGGGTGACGGTTGCCAATAATTCTTCCTTATCGATGGGTTTGAGTAAATAATCACTTACGCCGTATTGGATCGCCAACCGTGTATATTCAAAGTTTGTGTAACCGCTGATAATAATAAAGGAGACACTGCGGTAGATTTCCCGCAGCTGTTCAACCAGCTCCAATCCCGTGCATCCGGGCATCCGGATATCCGTAATGACCAAATCCGGCACCGTTTCCCGTGCCAGTTCCCGTGCCTCGATCCCGTTATGGGCCACACCTATAATTTGCATATCCAACGATCCCCAATCGATCAGATTGCAGATCAATTGGCACACCCGAAACTCATCATCCACAATTAGTACCTTAATCATTGTGCTTCTCCATTGTGCTCCTTCAACGTATCCCTGCTTTTTAACTCTTTTGAGTCATTATAACTCAAAAGAGTTAATCTTTTCAAGATACATTCGTTATCATTTTCTTAAAAACAGGAGATGGTGAACGTGGGTATCGGAGATGCTGTCCGCCTCAGGATCATCGGATTATGTGAAGAGCGCAAAATCAGCATCAACAAATTATGCAGTATCAGCGGCGTGACGCAGTCTACTATAAACAACATCGTCAGTGGTCGGAACCGCAGCACCACAATCGTAACGATCAAGAAATTGTGCGATGGTCTTGGAATCTCCATTGTTGACTTTTTCAACCACAGCCTGTTTTTTGAGCTTGAGCAGGAAATTTGCTAAAGCTTTAAAACATGCGTAAAACTATCTGCAAGGCAATGTGCGTCCTCTTTCCGAGGCTCACGGCTTCAAATAGCAGCTCAGTGGGCGGCCGAGAAATAGAATTGTTTACGTCCGTTTTTACACCCAATGTTTTGGAACCCATCGTACCGGCAAACACATTTACCTTTTTAAAACCCGCCAAAATATTGCTCATAAAAATAACAGATGCCGATTGATAGTGGAGCACATGAAATCAAATATATTTATGGAGTAGGCGTTAGATGAAGCGCCTAAGTCTAATTGCAGTCGTTGTTCACGATGATTAAGCAAAATGCAACGAATTTACAATCTGCGCATTATTATCTGCGAAACGCCTGCAAGGTACCCGCAATAGTAGCGAGGTCGTCAGCGCTGAATGGCTCGCTGCTGTCAATCTTTTCAGTCGGCTTTGCGCTCATATCTGCACGATCGTCCAGCATGCGCTTCATGAGTCGTTCCAGAATCGATTCCAGTTCTTCCTGCGGCGGCAGAGTTGCCGTACCCTCGACATAGTGCAGGATGGCATTGGTCAGGAACTGCGCCTTCAAGCGTCCTTGAGCGTTCAACTCATCGACGGCTTTCATTTGCCTTGGGTCGGATATACAGAAGCGGATCGTGAATTTTCCGGGGTCTTTTTTAGCGTCCATGATTCCCGCCCATCCGTTCTGCCTGATAAAGAAGCTGATAGCCCTTCACGTTTGCGGCGATGTCCTCGATGAAAACAGGCTCGCGCACCTTGTCCGACGCTTCGATTTGCTGCCGGAGCAGAACGGCCCCACCGCCAGTGAAGATTACCTTCCCGCTTTTCAATTCCAGCATCCGCTCCCGCAGTGAGCTGAGCAGGTCACTGACAAATTCCTGTGCCTGCTGCCGCACGATCTGCGATACTGCATCAGACTGTCCGCTGTCCCTGCCGAGCAGGATCGCGTCGATCTCCGTCTCATCCAGCAGCAAATCCTGTTCGGCAGCGACACGCGATTTGATTCGGTTGTAGAGCAGGATCACGCCGTTCTCCAGCGAATCGCAGACGCTCAGGTCGCCCTCTCCGTTCCGGAGCAGCAAATAATCCGCTGTGAAGCCGCCAATATCAATGATAAGCGCCCTGGGGCTGCTTTGCAGCGTCTGGAATACGGTAATGGCTGCGGCATACGACTGCGGATAGCAGCTGACCTCGTCGATCAGAATCTCGTACTGCCTGTCATGAAGCGTGAAGCTGACCGTCCCTCGATTCAGAAAATATTCTGCAAACCGTTTCTGCTGCGCACCGTAATGTGCCGGCGGCAGGCCGACCGCAAGCTGCACCCGAACCGGGCACGCTCCGTAGAAGGATGCGGCTTCCAGCTCATATGCGATTGCAAAAAGCGTCAGCACAAAGAAGCGTTCGTCCTCCGTTTTATCTCGCCGATATGGAATCCGCTGATCTGTGAGCGTATAGTACTTTCCCTGATAGGTCAGCGTTTCTCCGCCAAATGGCCGTACCTCGCTGCATACCAAGCCCGATGTGAACGGCGCGTGGTGGATCGTTTTTACCTGTTTGTTCCCGTGGTCAATAGAAATTAGCATTGTATTTTACCTCCCGTACTTCTCTTATACGTATGGAGTACGGCAGGTTCAACAAAAGACGCACAAAAAAACCGACAGCACACATTTAGAAGTGTGCTGTCGGTTCGGTTCCTGCTTATATTGCGCGCAGGCGCTCATAATTCTGCCAGACGAACCGGACAACATAATCTCTGCGAATCTCCGCGTCCGGCATGATCTCGTTCACGATGGTTTCCAAAGTCTTTTTTGTCAGCGTCGGAACAGCATACTGGATGTTTTTCTCCCGCAGCAGCTCCTGGAACTGTCCGATGAGCGGATTTGCGATTTTACTCAGGTCGCTTGCGTAGCCTCTGGAAATCAGTGCCATGTTGTTATCAAAGTTCGGTGCCATCGAGAAAATCGCACCTGTCTCGCGGGAGCGGAGCAGACCGTAGTTCTGCGTATGGCGGTCAACGTTGAATACCAGCGCGTCCATGAACAGAATGTCCAGATAGGGTTTCAGAAGCGACGGATTTAGATTTTGCAGGACATCATAGTTGAAGTCATAGTCCTCGTTGTCCTGCACCAGATTCGCCATCGGCTCAAAATTCAGCTGCCCCTCCGTGAAATCCTTTGAAATGACATACGCGCCGCTCAGCGCATACTCTGCCATATCGAAGCCGAGATGCTTGCCGAGCGTCGCCGTGAAAATCTCGGAAAAATGTTCCTCTGGTGTTCCGCTTTTCACCATGACCCAATGGCCATCCTGCTGCCGCCAGCACTTTTCATAGCTGCCGATGTTCGTCAGCTCCGGTGTTGCCGTGCGCAGCTCCTTTGGCGTGTAATTCTTTGCGATGCTGCTGAACCGGCCGCTGAGTGCCAGGTCGGCAAAATAATTTTCCCGGAAGCCAACATCCGCCCATGTAAGATTGGCTTCATCCTCCGTCTTGACCCAGTAATTGTCCGTGATCGTTGCGCCATGCACATGAAGTGCCGTGTTCAGATCGGATGTATCGCCAAGGCGAAGAATCCGCTTCAGTATTCTGCTGTTTGTGCGGTGTCGGTCAATGGCTCTTGATTCCAGCCATATTTCAAGGTCTCCACCCTTTTGGAAACAAAGCGGGCATCGCTCTGGCAGAATCGGTGTTACAACTCTGCCATGAAAGGACGCAACCGCAGTGTCTCCGCTCATGATCCATCCGTTTATCATCGTTCCGCCTCCTTTACAATTTTTATTATTATATCAGAAGTATGCCCACCCTGCAAGCAGATGGATACCTGTTTGCAGGGTGGGCGGCATATTATCCTGCCGCGCGCTCCTGCTCCAGCAGGCGCATGGCTTCTTCCATTTCTATGGTCTTGTATTCTTTCGCTTGCCCCGCCTGATACGCAGCGGCAGAGCCGTCCATGCAAAGTGCTTCTGCGTCTCCGATATGTACCATGCGGTCACATTCATCAAGATAGAGATAAATTCTGCCGCTTATGTCCATAAAATATCCGCGGCCGTCGGCAATATTCTGATGATTGATCCGGACAATATGCGCGTCAGACAATGCAATGAGCCGTTTCCGCTGCAAACCGTCCGGTTCGTCCAGCTTTCTTGCCGTAAACCTCTGCGTATAAGAAAACTGTTCTGTTTTCGTTTGCAGGAGTTTCGCTATGCGGCCGACCAGGTCTTCTACCTCGTCCAGCCGGACATATTCTCCCGGCTGGTGCGCATGGTAGTAGCCGGTGCTGAGGTTGACCGCGGCAAGATTCAGATGCGGCGCCAAAATGGAAATGTCGCTGAAGCTTCCGAACGCTGTCTGGAAGCCAAAGCTGTTGATATGTCGCTCGAACTGCCGGTTGCGGCATTGATAGAATACCGCGTCGTTGCTGCCCGTGCGATCCAACTCCACGATATAATTGACGTCTGGTTTGATTCCGGACTTTGTAAAGGCACGTGCCCCGTGTCCGCCGGTTTCCTCATCCTCACAGAACAGGACGTGACAATGGACACTCTGAATCAGGCGCAGGATCATATACACGCCTGCCCGGTCATCGCCGCCAATTCCCTGCGGTGACATCATGACCGTGCCGTCTGCGGAATAGCAGATCGTTTCCGGTTGTGTGCGATGGACCGTGTCCAGATGCGCAACCAGCAGGACAGGCACCGTCCCTTCCGCGTACAAAAAGCCTCGTTGCTTCCGCACGGCATATCCGTTCTCAATCAACTCTGTTTCTAACGCCTGCTTGAGACGTTCCTGTGAAAACTGAAAAATCTCTTCAAACTCCATCGCCGCAAACTGCGTCAGCTTTAAGCACTGCTCATATAAATTACGCATATTGCCCCTCCAATTCTACTTGTGTATAGCGGCTTCTCTTGCAAAACAGTAAGCCGCGCAAATCCTTACAACAACTACGCGCCGCACAGGTACGGCAATTTGCCAGTTCTGCTTCTTCGCAAGCTGGACAAAGCTGATTTGTCCGTCCGCGCCGGTCGATCACCGTTCGCAGCGCTTCTCTCGGAAGCAGTTTCCCACAGCAGCTGCACGGCTGCATACACTCCGCGCAGTAAAATCCGTCGCCGTCTAAAAAATGGCCGCTGTTTTTCGGAACCACACTTCCGCACGCCTTGCAAACACACATGTCTTCACATTCGCCGCAGTGCGTTGAGTTGTGTCGATCATAGGGCCGACCGCAGCCAACGCAGCGCGCCGCGCTTCCGATATCCAAATGCCCATAGTCTCCATAGCCCTTCATTAGCGAAAGCGCGGCATAGCCGTTCTCATAATCCGTGTAATGCAGGCTGCCCTGCACGGTTGTCCAATAAGGTCGGATTTCCGTAAGTGTCGTATTCGTTTTCCAGAGATTCGGCAGACCAAGGCATCTTGCGATCACGCTTTGCACCATGCTCCGGTAGAGCTTTCGCACATCGTCATCATTCTGCGGATACAACCTTGATTGCAGCAGCACACCGTCCCGATAGCAGAAAATCTGCCGCGTCAGTCTCGGCGCGCGGTAGAACTGCTCTTTGACGCCATCGTCGACCGTAAAGAATACCATGCTCACGCCGTCGCCCATATAAGACTGACAGCCGGCCCGCCATCCGCCGTCTGCTAAACAGTGACAGGAATGCCATGCGTTTTTCTTCGCTGACATCTCCAAAAAGTCGCACGGATGAACGGATAGAACGCCGGTCTTGCTGATCCGCACCGGATTGAGCGCGTCAGCCAGCCGCGCGAAAACCGCGTTGTAGGGCTTGACTCGTGCGGTATGGAGCGTATCCCCGTGTCCAAGCTCCCGCTCTGTTTCATATTGGTCGATGCCGAATTTTGCGCACAGCCGGTTGATGATGCGGCTTGCCTTCATGCCAGCGTCGCACTTGATATGTCCGCGGTTCCGGATCACCGGCACAGCCGGGATTCATCCGGAACGGTCGCATAATCCGCCGTCGCAGCGTCCAGCGCGTCCCGGAATTCTTCCAGCCGTTCGCCGGTCAATCCCGCTTCCTCCGCGAGCGTCAACATTTCAAATTTTGTTTCGTCCACGCAGGCCCGGTCAAGCTGCCGCTGCTCGGATAGATCGAACACAACCGCAAGCTCCTGCTCCCGCCAGTTCGGGTGGCGGCGCAGCAGCTCCAGAAGTGGCGTTTTCTGCTGCCGCCACAGGTCGAGGTTTGCCTGCACGCCGTCCGGCGTAAAGGCCAGCCTGTATTGATACATGACGTTGTAAAACGCCTCTGTGATATGATCCATGTTTTCAGTCCTTTCTATGGGAGTGGAAGCGCCGCTGCGCTCCCACTCCGTTTTTGTTATGCCGCTTCCATCAGATCCTCTGTCAACACATCCACAAGCAGACGACCCGCAAGGTCGCCCGTGTGAATCGTGACCTGATCATTTCGCAGCTGCACCAGTTCTTTGATGCGCAGTTCATGGCTGTCTGCCGCAAGCTGCTTATCTTTCTGCGTCAGCCGCTTGGCAAGCTGCTTCTGCCAGATTTTCAGGAATGCGCGCACCTCGCCAATATCGTCATTCTGGCGATTATACTGGGTTCGGACCTGTCGTACCGTGCCGCCCGGCTCTGCCTCTACGGTATAATAGGGGGTATCCGGTTCGGCTGTCTTTCTCAGAAACAGCAGATAGCTTTCCCTGCGCTCCATACGCTCCCAGTAGACATCACTGTTGGCAATGCAGTGGCAGAGCTTCCGGCTGTCCATGAAAATATCTTCCAGCTTATCTGGAACCTGAATTTGGAACTGCTTCCCTGTGAACGCAAACTTCTCCCGGATCGCCTGCAAATTCTGTTCTATATGCGGATATGTCTGAAGGAGCTCTCCGGCACGAAGGGTCAACTGCTTTTCCTCTCCGCGGGCGGCCAATTCGTCATGCCGCTGCTGAAGTTTGCGTACACGATACACGATGGGGTCGCTTGTGTCATAACCGAAGCGGAACGCCATGGAAAGGTAGTCCCGCCACAGTTCAATGACACGTTCGCTGCTCAAATTCAGTTCCTGCATCTGCCTGTTCAGGTAATGCTGGATCTGCCCATAGCGCATCCGATCTGCAATGAATTGCAGCTGCTGCGGGTCAATATGTTCCTTGCACATCCACTGGATCGCAAAATCTGAGATCGGCTTTCCTGTCTGCTTTTCAAATTGCAGCCATTCCAGAAATGCACGCCCGCCCTGATTCTTCCGCAGCCGTGCAAGTTCCAGTCGGTTCAGGCCGAGTTTTGGTGCAAGACCTCTCTGCACGGGTGTTGTCTGAAAAATTGAACTCAATTTGTAATAATCCTGCGTACATTCCACTGCAAGCCGGAACAGACCGGCTTTTGTCAGCTGCTCCAAATTCGGCATCCTTTTCAGTACAGCCAGATATTTTTCCGGGTCTATTTTCATTTTGGTGCGGGTCAACTCCGGCAATCCAGTTTTCTGCAAATATGTTCTTGCGAGATATGGAACCGTTTTCCCGTACACGCGACCGCTTTCATCCGGGTAATATCCCTCGCTGCAGTTGCAGCCTTTGATCCAACGCGATGTGCGCTGCTTATAAACACCCCAGTAAAATGCCTGCACCGGTTTTGCGTCCGCGTTAAAGATCGCGCGGCGGAACTCATGGTAAAATGCCTTGATATTCCTGTATTTCTCTTTGTCATAGGTTCGTTCCGCCCAAAATTCCCGGATCACAAAGCCGCCCGGATAAGGCTGCATTAGATACAGGATATTCCGCCCTGTGCGCAGCCGGCCCATCTTGCCGAAGGATTTGAACTGCACCGTTCTTCTGCATCTGAGGCATCTGGCAACCGCATTGTGCTTCGGCTTCCGAATCGGAACCTCGCGGTCACAGTAGCTGCAATAGCCGGTTTTGGCACCGCCGCGCCGGTATTGATAGAACATATAATTCTGCTCAACGCCGACCTTACTGACCCATCTGTCCCAGCCCTTTGGAAGCGGAGGCACAAGCGCCATTGCTGCATCCCACGGATCGGTTTCTTTCTTGTGCCGGGCCAGAAGCTGCTTTTCCCGAATCCCTTCCTGAAACTCCCGGATTGCCACAATCGCCTCCCATTTGGAATGCAGATACTGACCGATCACAGCGGAATCACGGGATGAGATCTGCACATCACGGATACCGAATCCCTGCTGCGGTAAATTGTGGAGCATCGCGGTACGCCACTTCTTTTCCATAAAGCTGTATGTCAGGAAATCCTGCGCATCATAGTCAAGAAACAACTCGTACACCGGCTTTCTGCCTCCGGCAGCCAGATTTTTTGTCAGATAGATCGCGACCTTCAGAATCCGGTCAAACCGCTTGCACCGGGCATAGCACTCGTGTTCATAGCGCAGCTCTTTCCGGTAGTATCCGCTCTCTATCATCGGTTCGTTTTCCGCCTGCTTCAGCATAGCAGTCGTTGCCCACAGGACAGGCAATTGCTTTAACTCTTTTCGCTTCATTCGTTTATACCGCCTCACATTCTTCAAAATTGTCATCATACCAGGTATCCGGCAGACGCTCCTTGCCGTCGATCACGCACAGCGAAAGATGCTCGATCTTCGGTCCGTTCACAGCTTCTCTGGCAAATGCCAGAATATCTCCGAGCTTGCCCTTTGCGCGCGGGTGCTTGCCGCGCACGACGGCGTAGCCATTCCATGCCTGCGCACGTTCTCTTTTGACATCACAGCCATCCGGCATCTGCGGATGGTCTGCCATATACGCAAGCGCATGCAGGAAAAACTCCTGCGGCTCCAGCTTTCGGAGCACCCAGAGCTGCGTGCAGGAGATTCTGGAATCTACCGCATCCTCATCCAGATCGCCGCACGGACGAACCAGATAGTATTCTGAATGCTGAAAATCCCCATAATAGCGCAGGCAGTCCATCGGGTTTGCCGCGCAGTGGAAACCGTTTGCCTGACAATTTGCCTGTTCCGTTACATTCAAGCCCATCTTTAGCTGATAGCCAAGGCAGACCATACCTGGGCACATTCCTTTATAAGCGATCATCCGGCCATGCCTCCCATCAGATCAAACATAGAAAACTGTTCTTCATCGGGCGATTTCTCCGGCTGCGGCATTTGAATGACCTGCTCCGGTTTTGCAGTCTTTGTCTCAGCTTTTGTCTTCTCCTTTTTGGGCTGACGCTTGGATTTGACTGGCGCACCCGGATACGGTTTTGGAACAAACGGTTCCTCCTTGATCTCATCCTCTTCGGCGTTTGCATCCCGGAAATACTCTTCTGCCCAGTCATAACAGGTATCCTCCGGCACATCGCCGCCGTAAATGCCGTTTGGCTGCGGCTCCATGCCGTTATCCTTCATTTCCGCAAGCAGATATTCCCGCGCTTTCCGGTTGATGAATTGCAGACAATGTGCCATACTCTTGCGCGGGTGCATGACCATCCGCGCGAACGCTGGATCACTGAGACAGAGCGTCTGCACATACTCGGAAACACACTCCTTGAGATTCCGCCGCGTCAGCCGCTCGGTTTCTTTTTTCATGCGCTCCATCGACGCTTTGACCAGCTCCGTCTCGCTCATCTGCTCAATTTTTGCAATCGCTGCCGTTTCTGCGGCACGTTTTTCCTCCTGCTGCCGCTCCCATTCCGCTTTCCGTTTGGCTTCTGCTTCCTCGTGCCGACGGCGCCTTTCTGTTTCCGCTGCCGCAGGATCTTCCTGCTCTGCTTCCGTTTTGGCAACCAACTCCGCCACAGGCTCCTTGCTCGTCACTTCCGCAGCGGCGGCAGCTTTTTTCTGCTCGTGCTGCTGGATCAGCTTTGCCTGCAAGGTCTGCATTTCTGCCGTTTTGGAATCGTGTCCGTCCAATTCTGTCTGCTGGTTTTCCAGATCAAGCTCTGAAAATACGCCCATGATAAAGCTCCTTTCTGATAGAAAATGGGCGCAGCGATCCTGCTGCGCCCATCCATGTGTTATACCCGATAGATCAGCGTGCTGAATGCGTCGAAGCAGTAGCACACGAATCCCGGATATTCTGCGGTCTTTCGTTTGATTTTCCTCTGGATCTCAGCGGCATCGCGTTCGCTGACGCTGTCCTCATCCTCCCAGAGCATTGCCGTAAAGCTGGCGCCGTCCTGCACCTCGCGGACGTGCGCGCCAAGGCTACGGCAGAATGCGCAAAGCTGCACGATCTCATTTCTCTCATCCATATCTCTCTGGTCGCGGTCATTATGTCGTGACTGCTTTCAGCTTGACCTGGATCGTGATCTCGTCGGATCGCAGAATGACATGGTCGATTTTTGCTTCAAGAACCCCCGGCATGGCCGTTTCCGGCATCTCATATAAGCAGCGGAAGCGGCCGATGACCTTCCTGTCCGTTTTCCCGACAACCGGAACCTCGTCGCTGAGAACGCCGATCTGATTTGCGAAATCCAGAACCGTAATTTTTCTCATATGCTGTCTCCTTTCATTTTTGTATTGGCCGTGCCAGCAGCGGAGAAAACGCCACCGGCACGAACTGCTTCATATCCCGATAGTAATACCGCCGCTTTTCCGCATCGTACAGCTCCAGTACATCGGACGGTGCAACGCAGCGCCCCGGATAGTCTGCGGGCAGCTTGCCGTTATAGTGGTCAAATACACGCTCCAGCACAGCCAAGTCCGGCTCATCTTTTGGGCAAAATATCGCTTCATCACGCACCAGCCGGTACTCGCTTGCGGGTGGCTGCTGAAAGCCTGCCTTGTGAAGCGCGTCGATCCCGGAGAACGCGAACGGTTTCGTTTTCTCCGTGTCCGTAAATTCCAGCTGATAAATGCGGCAGCCGAGCTGCTTACGCTGTGCGTTCAAAAGTTCTGCCAGTTGTGCGTTGCCGCCGGGCTGCAGGAAAGCGTGATATTCTTCGTCCAGCAAGCCAAGGTATGCCTGTAAGGGCACACCATCCGGCTGTGCCTTGTGCCATCGTTCCACGCAGGCGTCTATCTCGGAAACCTCGCACACACCATGCAGATACCGCTCCCGGAACGTCATTGTTTTCGGTGCTTTCCCAGCGTTCTTCCGGAGCGCAAGCTGCCAGTCATCTAACCCCTTATAGTTGGGATTCCATGTCAGCCGGCGGCATTGCAGGCCGTGCTTTCGTGCCATCAGATAGATCTTGGAGGCACCTTTCTCAACGTGAACATTCCGATATTTGTCCATGTCCTGCGCTTCGATGATCTCCTCCGTGCCGTTCTTTTTGAGGAACGCAAACAGCTCGTCCAGCTTGGACACGTTGTTTGCTCCGGCAGTTGCTGCAAAGGTGCGGTGCATCAAGGCATGGCAGATGTCAGCCTTGAGCAACCCTTCCGTCACATAGACCACTCTGGAACACGGATCGCCGACAAAGTGGATGGGGCTTTCCGAGGATGTCCCCATCGGTTTGCTGCTCGACGACAGCCAGAGGTACTTCGTGCCCTCCTTATCTGCGGGCGCGTTTTCCTCCCGGATGGGGATATCCAGCCGGATCTGCGCGCCGCAGATCAGTCCGTCCGCGCTTCTGGCTGGGATCAAAATCCCAGCCGTGCGTGTTCCAAATCGTACTGTCCATCTGCCGTCCTCTGCCATATAAAAGCCGGGGACACCCTGTACGATGCAGCCCCGCTTCAAAAGCCGCGCCGTCAGACTCTTGCAGAGATAAGGCGGCGGGGTGCTTTTGAAGCCGAACCGTTCGATCTGGTCGTCCGTCAGTCCACGCACCTCACGCAGATGCGCACGGTGCTTCGGCGTCAGCGACAGCATGGAAAACAGCATTGAAAGTGTTTGGTAAATTGCCTGTCTGGGTGCTCTGACCGACTGCGCGATTTCCTGCGGCTGCCGGTTCTGGTAGCTCTGGTACTCTGGCGCGTAATCTCCGGTCTGGAGTGCTTCGCAGATCTCCCGATAGGCGTCCGCGTTGCTGATGCCGTAGACCTTTGCATACAGCGCCAGCATCCCTCCGGATTCCTGACAGTAATTACAGTGCCACACGTCCCGTGACGTTTTCAGATAGAGCTTGCCGCGATGATCGCCGCAAAGCGGGCAGTCCACATACAGAAAATCCGGGCCGCGTCTGCGGATATTGAGCCGCAGCAGCGATGCAATATCTGTAATGTGGAACGGAAACTGTGAAGAACCGGCTCTGATAACGGCCACACCCTTTCATCCAAACTTGACGCTTCATCCGGCTTTCTGCTGCAGATTGTCCAGCAGAACGGACGCTGCGGCTTTGAGAATATTGTCCGCCTGATCGCAGCCATAGAGATACCATTTCAGGCTCGCCGGACGGCGCTGCGCGACCTGTTTGAGCGTCCAGCCGCGGCAGGTGCCGATCTGCACCACGACGGCCTTGGCTTCGCCCACCGTCATACGCTGTGTGATCTCGCTGACATCCATATCTGCCGTATAGGACGCAGCCTGCGGCTGTTCTGCAACTTCTTCCGCAGCTTCTTCCTGCTGCGGCGGCACGACATGAAGGTCAGGCGCTTCTTCCACGACGGGCGCCGTTGTTTCTTCGACGGACTGTTCAGCGGGTACAGAATCCGTATCCATTGTCTGCGGTGTTTCGGCGGCAGTTTCCTCCACAATGGGCACTTTGGCTTCTTCGACAGCTGCTTCTGCAGCTTCTGCCTGAACCGGCACTTCCGACCCAAACAGCTCGCCGCCGTAGTCGCGGCTCACGTCGCAGAACTGGATGCCGAAACCGGCGTTTTCCAGCGCCATGTTGAGCGCATCCTCCTGCGCGGCGCGGAGAAATTCCCCGCCGGGGACATTCTCCCTGCGCTGCTCCGAGGTAAAGCTGGCGGCGGGAACCGGATCGTCCTTGCTGAAATAGACCTGCGCCTCGATAATTGCCAGCTGGTCGCTGATGCGCAGCGGCTTCAGGAGCATTCTTCCGTTCGGGCAGGCCAGACGGAACCAGAGCCGCTTATAGCGGAGATCCAGCTTCCAGACCGGGTGCCCGGTTTTGACGGAAATGGTCTTTCGCAGGAGCTTCATCGGGTCAAAGCCCGGCACCTTGCGCAGCTGCTGCACGGCGGCGTTGTTCATCATGGTAGATTTGTTGTCATTCATTTCTTAGAACTCCTTCCATAAATAAAATAAGAGATGACTGCGCAAATTCTGCACATTCATCTCAACTTAACCGGCTTTTTTCAATTTCTGCTCTGTCGCGCCCTGCGGCAGAGCCTTTTGTCTGAATACCTGATTGTACTTTAAGATCCGCTCGGCAAGGCAGGTGTTCCGTTTGACCTTTCTGCCGGAGTGGATCGCCAGAAACAGCGCACGCTTCTGCCCAACCAGAATGACACGTTTTTTTGCGCGTGTCACGGCAGTATAGATCAGATTCTTCGTCAGCAAAATGCGGTGCGCCATCAAAATGGGGATAATGACCGTTTCGTACTCCGAACCCATGGATTTGTGGATCGTAATGGCATACGCCAGTTCCAGATCGCCGAGCTGCGTTTTGGAATACTCCACGATGCGCCCATCAAAATCCACGCACAGCTTATCGGGTAGGATCTTGCAAATGCTCCCGATGTCGCCGTTGAACACACCCTTGAATTTCTGCTTACACGCGGAATCATAACCTTCCAGATTGTAATTATTCTTGGTCTGCATCACACGGTCGTGCAGACGAAAAATACGTTCTCCGAACGCAAACTCCGGAATCTTTTCCGTATGCGGATTGACCGTCTCGCGAATCAGTACGTTCAGACCGTTGGAAGACGCTTCTCCGTCCGTCCGATAGGGCGAGATGATCTGAAGCTGTCCGATAGACGTATCCTGCAATTCCCGCAGATAGAGCGTCTGGATCTGCGCTGCGGCTTCCTCCTGATTTTCTGCTTTGACGAACTGGAAATCCGGACCATAGAACAGGCTGCTGTTTTCCTCGTTGATGAATTTGGCATTGTAGGCGATCAGGCTGTCCTTGGATTGCCGGAAGATCTCATCGAGAACCGTCACCGGTACGATGCCACTTCCAATCAGCTCTGCGAACACGTTGCCCGCACCGACGCTCTCCAACTGGTCAACATCGCCCAACAGCAGGAGTTTTGTCCCTCTCCGCAGGCGCGTAAACAGCTGATGCGCCAGCCACATATCAACCATGGACGCCTCATCCACGATCAGAAAATCAACTTGCAGCTGCTTATCCTGCTTGTCCTTGCTGCAAAAATCGCCCTGCAAGCCAAGCAGACTGTGCAGCGTCAGTGCATCCAGCATACCGGTGCTCTGTGCCATGCGTCGGCTGGCTTTGCCGGTCGGCGCGGCGAGGACGATGCGGTTTTTGGGATGCAGAATCCGGTAGACCTCGATGATAGCTTTCAGAACTGTCGTCTTGCCAGTGCCGGGGCCGCCGGTGATAATGGAGAGATTCCGCTCCATCGCCACCTCAACGCCGCGGCTCTGCCGCTTTGTTAAGTGCAAGCCGAGTTTTTGCTTGACCTGCTCCAGTGGAAGCGTCACATCAATTTTTGCCGTGTGTTCCATGAGCATGGCTGCCGCCTTTGCCGCAGTCTCTACCTCCTGCATAAAAATATGCGGAAGATACAACCGCCCGCCATCGGAAACGATCTCGTTGTCTTCTGCCATCTGCTGCAACTTCTGCTCCACCTCTGCGCGCCTGACCTGCATCTGGGGCAGCGGGATCAGCTCGTTGAGAAATTGCATGGATTCTGTGATCAGCGTATTGACCTCCAGATACAGATGCCCGTGCTGCCGCGCGTTTTCCAACGCACAGATCATAGCGCCATGGATACGAACCGGGTCGTGCGGGTCGCCGCCGGACTTCCGGATGATCGTATCGACGCGCCTGAATCCAAACCCGGATATTTCACAGAGCCGGAACGGGCTCTGCCGCAGAATATCCGTACAGGCGGGGCCGAAGTGCTGATAGATCTTCATCGCCGTCACTGGCGTGACCTGAAACGGCGTCAGCAGCTCCATAATATCCCGCATGGCACGGCTTTCCGCGTAGCACGTCTTGATCTCCTCCAGCTTCTGCTCCGTGATGCCGCGGATCTCCAGCAGCTTCTCCGGGTGGTATTCCAGCACATCGAGCGCGTCTGTGCCGAACCGCTGGACAATGCTTCTGGCTGTACTTTCTCCAATGCCCTTGAGAAGACCCGATGAAAGATAGCTCAGAAGTCCTTCTGTTGTCGGCGGCACAAGCTCGTGCCAGTGCTCCACATGGAGCTGAAGGCCGTATTTGCCCTCTTTCCAGTCGCCCTCGATCTCCAGCTTGACGGAATCCGTCTGCGGCAGGCCATAGCCGACAGCGGTGAACCGAAGCATTTGGTCGCGGAACGTATATTGGGAACGGGCTTCTTCCGGCACAAACGGATCATCCGTGCGCATCCGAAGAATGGTGTATTTGCTGGCTTCATTGAAGTAGATGAGCTTATCATAGGCTGCAATCATTCGTTTTTTCACCTCACTCAAGCGGCGGGCTGCGCCGCGATTTTGATGCTGAACCGTCTGGACTCCGACGTTTCCACAAACTGTGCGTAAATCTCCGGGTAAACCTCCCGCAAGCGAACCAGATTATCCTTGGAGATGCCCTGCCTGCGAATGGGATTGTAGGAGATAACGTAGCTTTGTTCACCGTCCGCGCAGGTCGCGCAGTCTTTACCATCCAGTTCGCTGACAAGCAAGCCTTTGAGCTGCTGCATCTGCGTATCCAGCTGTGTGACCTGTTTTGCAAGCGCGTTTTTCTCCTCCTGAAGCTGCAAATACTGGTGGATCTGCGTGACCTGCGGTGCGCCGAACGCTGCCGGCGGCAAATCTCTCCGGTCAATGCCTTTCCATCTCTGCAAACTCTGCAAGATAAGGTCGCCGCTTTCCGTATAGTCCGGTGGCTGGTGCTTCTGCACATGGTCGTTCCAGAACGCATCCTCCAGCGCGATCAGCTCCGACTCGTAGGCGTAGTCCCGGTCCAGATGCCGGATGATGACCTCATCCTCATTGTTTCCATACAGGCAGCAGAAGTAGACCCTGTCCAGATTCATGACTGACATATAATGCCGACCCTGAGATTCGTAGTACACCGGAACGATCTCCTCGCCGTTGTACCACCAGTTTTCTCGGGCGTTATAATTTGTCGTCTTGATCTCCAAAATGGCATTGCTGCCGTCCGGAAGCTCCACAAGGTAGTCCAGATCCGCCAGCATCCACGGATACAGCGGGTGCTGGAACATGACCTTCCGCTGAAAGATATGCAGCCCGGTTTTCTTCGCAAAAATCCGCGCAACCAGATCCTCTAGCAGATGTCCCATCTCCAGCGCGACCCAGTTTTCATCCATGTCCGCCTTTACAACATTCAGCTTGTCATAGTACAGATCCCGTGCTGTCCGCCAGGGCGAAATGCCGAGGATCGCCGCAGCGTCGCTGCCGCCGATGCCCCGCCGTCGATAGGACAGCCATTCTTCGCTACTCAGATTACTTGTATCTACCAACTCCTGCGGCTCATACTTCAGCCACAACACCATTCTTTTCTCCCTTCTTCCACACCCGCAGCCGTACCACACGCTTCCGCTCGTGAACCGCTTTGCGATGATACGCCGCAGACTGCCGCTGCCGTCCTCCGGGACGCCATTTTTTTCGTGTTTTCATTTGGTTACCGCCTTTCGTAAAAATATATCCTCAAAGCCTTTCGGCATTTGGGCAAAAAAATAGCGGGAATATCCTGCGGCGCAGCTTCTTCTGCGTCGCGGTCATTCCCGCAATCTGTGGGCGTTGCGCCAAAAAAAGAAATCCGGCAGAAACCTGTCCTGCGGACATGGCAATTCTACCGGAAATCGTAAAAGCCTAACAATGCGTGTGCAAGTCGGAATACTCCGAATGCTGCGGCTGTCGCGCCACAAGCGGTATGCACAAATCTCAATTACAAGTCAACTTTACCACAAGATATTGTGGTTGTCAAGGAAAGGGCAGCTTACGGCCACTTGGAAGTCAATTCCTTCCGGAGATATTCATACTCCGGAAGCTGTTCAAAAAACGGCTGCCACCGGCGCAGGATCTCAGCACGCTCCAACGGGTCTGCCGTTTCTATGGAATGTTCGTTTTCTGTCAGCAGGAGTACATCCAGCGCAATGTCCTCCAGCATGAGTTCGCACAGTCCTTCTGCCGTTTCAATGCGCCGCGCGCTATCCACATAGTCATAATTCGTGGAAATATCCAGCAGGACATATCCCACCTTGTCCGACCAGACAAGGTCAAAGGCATCGCTTTCCTTCAGCCGCTCCGCAAAAACGGCGATCACCCGTTCCAGCTTCTGTTTTTCCTGTTTTGTGTAGGTCATGATAAGTTCCTCCTATATGTGTTTGATTCATCACAAATCATAGCATATAAAATATTTTTTCTCAGTTGTGCAGAAAAAGTCGAAGCGGCTCCTATTTTTTAAGTGTAAAGACCCTCAAGCAGTGCACCTTGACAACCGAACACCCATCTGGCAGGGAGATACAGCAACCGCGGACAGTATGCGATGATATGAGCGTACCCACGGACCAACGCTGCACAGCAGCGGCTGCAATACGTGCTCTTGACCGGAGCGTAGGAACGGACTGCCAGATGGCTTATAAAAACAACTAATTTCATTTTCACATCTGGAGGAAATCATATGACAAAACCTTTTATTCAGGGTCAAGGAGAGGATTTTGATAATGAAAGCAAGCTGCCAATTCATTTGAAGATGCTATTGACCATTCGCGAGGCAGCAGAGTATAGCAACATCGGAATCAATAAAATTGATTCCATGCTGAAACAGCCGAATTGCCCCTTTGTTCTTTATGTGGGAACACGCAAACTTGTTAAGCGCAAGGAATTTGAGACATTTATACGCGAAAATCTCATTATTTGATTTTCTGCCGGTTATTGCTGCTGCGAATAAAAATTGACCTCTGTGTGTTGAAAAAAGCTGAGTCCTGCTCTATAATGAAATAGATGTGTTGGGCTCTTTTTCTTGTACATAAGAAAGGAGTTCATAATGGGTAAAACTCTAAAAGGTAAGGAATGTGGAAAAGGAATCTGCCAAAGAAAGGATGGAAAATATTCTGCACGATTCTGCGGCAAAAATGGTGTACGCAAAGAAAAGCATTTTTCCACACTTCCAGAAGCACGAAACTGGCTCGCCGATCAGCAGTATAATGATCGGCATGATTTAGTCGTTGCCAACCCTAATATGACCGTTGATGTGTGGTTTGAGTTTTGGCTGAATCATCTGATTTGTGACCTTGCACCGAATACCCGGCGGAATTATCAGGAACGCTACACACATAATATTCAACCTGTTCTCGGCAACATGTTAATTGCGGATGTCAAACCTATGCACTGCAAGGCCGTCCTCAATCGTATGGATACCGAATATGCAGGTTCAACAATTCGGCAAACATACATCACGATGGGTACAATGTTTCGCTCTGCGATCATGAATGATATCATTGCAAAGCATCCGATGGATGGTGTTCGGTATACGAAACCGGTTCGCGCAGTCGATGATATTCATTTCCTGACACGAGAAGAACAGGCTATTTTTTTGGAAACTGCAAAACGCTCACATAACTACAGACAATATGTTCTGTTACTCGAAACCGGTTTGCGGACATCTGAGCTGATTGGACTGACATGGGATTCTATCGACTGGAAAAAGCACGCGTTGACAATCAATAAGACGCTCGAATATCGTCATAAAAACAAATGTTGGCGTGCAGGTCCGCCTAAAACCGAGAAAAGCTATCGAACGATTCCGTTGACGAATCGAGCGTATGCTGTTCTGAAATCCTGTTATGATGAACGCGATTCCAGAAAAGAATCGGACACTCTCTCGCAAGTGCTGGAGTATATGGATCGCAGAACCGGTAGAACAGGGACGTTAGTTATGAAAGATCTAGTCTTTATCAACTACCGTACTGGGGAGCCGGCGAAGAATAGTTCCTATGATACCCACCTTTACAAGCTGTGTGACGAAGCCGGAATTGAGCATTTTTGTATGCACGCACTTCGGCATACTTATGCAACTCGTGCGATTGAGAGTGGGATGCAACCGAAAGTGCTGCAGAAACTGTTAGGGCATGCAAGCATAAAAACCACAATGGATCGGTACGTTCATGTTACAGACGACTCAATGGCGGAAGCAATTCGTCTATTTGAAAGCCATCAATCTGCAAGCGCATAATTGGTGCGTCAACAAAAAATTGGTGCGGAATTGGTGCGCTGAGGCAATCAGGAAACCTCAAAACCCTTGAAATTAAAGGAGATGTGAAGAAAAATGAAATTAGGTATCGTCGGACTTCCCAATGTAGGAAAGTCTACGCTTTTCAATGCAATCACAAATGCTGGCGTTGCAGCAGACAACTATGCGTTCTGCACCATTGACCCGAATGTCGGCGTCGTGTCCGTGCCGGACAAGCGGCTTGAGTGGCTGCGCGACCAGCACAATCCCAAGAAATTCACCCCCGCCGTGATTGAATTCGTCGATATCGCGGGTTTGGTCAAGGGCGCGTCCAAGGGCGAAGGTCTGGGCAACAAATTCCTTGCCAACATCCGCGGCTGCGACGCGATTGTCCACGTTGTGCGCTGCTTTGACGACGCAAATGTCACACACGTCGAGGGTTCGACCGACCCGCTGCGCGACATTGACATTATCAATACCGAACTCATCATGGCTGACCTTGAGATGATCGACCGCCGCATCGACAAGGCGCAGAAAAACGCCAAGGGCGGCGACAAGCGCTTCAATCACGAGGTCGAGGTTTTCACGGCCCTGCGCGACTATATGAACGAGGGCAATCTGGCCCGCACGTTTGAATGCTCCGAGGATGACGCCGCCATGATCGCCACCAGTGATCTGCTGACGCTCCGCAAGACGATCTACGCTGCAAACCTGAGCGAAAACGACGTGAACCAGCCCGAGGCCTGCAAGTATTTCACGCAGGTGCAGGAGCTGGCCGCGAAGGAGGGCAGCGAGGTTCTGCCCATCTGCGCAAAGCTCGAAGCCGACATCGCCGAGCTGGACGACCCGGACGAGAAGGCCATGTTCATGGAGGAGCTCGGATTGCAGCAGTCCGGTCTTGACCGGCTGATCCAGTGCAGCTACGAGCTGCTGGGGCTCATCTCCTTCCTGACAGCCGGCGCGGACGAGTGCCGCGCGTGGACGATCAAAAAGGGCACGAAGGCCCCGCAGGCCGCCGGCAAGATCCATTCCGACTTTGAACGCGGCTTCATCCGCGCCGAGGTCATCGCCTTCGACGATCTGAAGGCATGCGGCACGCTGGCAAACGCAAAGGCGAAGGGTTTGCTGCGCAGCGAGGGCAAGGAATACGTCATGCACGACGGCGATGTCGTAAACTTTCTGTTCAACGTGTAATCAAAACCAAACCGCCCGCAGTCGAGTCTGGCTGCGGGCGGTTTTCTGTCATCTGCACAGCAAATGTTTCCAGTTTGCCGGAAAAGGTCTTGCGGCGCAGCGTTTTTCATACTATAATAAAAGAAAACAGCGAAAAGGTGAGCATATGGAGATCAATCGCGCAGCCGAACTGCTTCGCGCTCTTGCCGATGGCATCGACCCCATGACGGGACAGCCGCTGCCGGACGAGAGCGTCTATAACCGGCCGGAGATCATCCGGGCACTGCACTGCGTCCTGCAGGAACTGCAGGAGCGGGCAGACAGCACTGCCGCTGTCAACGCGGGCCGGAACTGGAGCACAGAAGAAGAAGCACAGCTGCTGCAGGAATACGGCATGGGGCTTCCGATCGAGACGATTGCGCGCCGCCACGGGCGGAGCGTCGGCGCGATTGAAACGCGCGTGTCCGAACTCGGCCAGCGCGACCAGATCCAGTTCAGCATGCGATAGGAGCAGGGTATGGAACGAAGCAGACTGGAACTATTATTGGAGCAGGAGTTGCTGCAAAACGCGCAGCAGGCCCGCATCCTGTGCGGCAGCCCCGTGACGCGCTTTGTGCGCAGCGTGCAGACTGCCGGCGGCGTTGCTGCCGTGCGGGAATCCTGCAGGCGGAATCGCCCATCCGACGCGTTTGATTCTCTTGTGCAGGCAGGCCGGCTCGATCTGTCCGCGGAGGCCAGCGCCGTCAAGGGCAAATACGGTCCGCTCTTTACCGACGAGGAGGTCAACACCTGCCTCACGCTGCTCTTGGAAAGCGGTTATTTTCAAAAAACGGGGCGGTAACCACCGCCCCGCTCGAGTTTTCAATCAGTTCCGCTTCTCCAGCGCCTTTTTTACGACCGGCGCAAGCAGGCAGGCAAGCGCGCCGCCAATCAGGGCCGTAACCAGCTGCGGCCAGGTAAAGGCCGCCGTGACAGCTGCAAGCTTTGCCGCCGGAACGACCGTGGGCGCGACAAGCTTCACAAGCACCAGATACAGTGCCAGCCCCTTTGCCGCTGCCGCCAACGCCATGCAGCCCCATGCAGTCAGGTGCTGTGCGGTCAGGAATCTGCCGACCAGTAGCGCAAACAGCACCGCATAAACCGCATTGCCAAGCGCCACACACGGAACAAACAGCAAAAACGCCGGGCCGATTCCGAGCGCATAGGCGCAGAACGGCGAGATAACCGCCACGATCACGCCCGACCAGACCCCGCCGGTGAGCGCAGCCATCGCCAGCACCAGATTGACGCACGAGCCCGTCACAAACTGCCCGAGGCTCTTTGTTGCAACCTGTAAAACAAGCAGCAGCGCGAGGCAGACCGCCGTGCGCACAATCCAAATCGTTTTCTTCATCCTTACATCTCCTGTCTCCCGAACACCGGGGGCTTTCAAAAATCTCGTTCACAGTATAACAGCCTGAACTGCCCGCGTCAAGGAAAACAAAACACGGTAGATTTTCATAGGATGGTTGTGGTATACTGGATGCAGTACACATGGGAGGGAACGCCATGTATCCGAAAAAACAGCCAAAAAGCGACCGGGAAAAATTCTACGGCGCATTTCAGAAAAAGGTCGGCTGCAAGCCCGAGCAGTATCTGCGCCGGAAGCTTGCAGGCGGCATGCAGGAGGCCGAACTGCGGCGGCTTTATGATATGCTGGCCGTCGAGATCGCCATGAAGGCCAGATGCACCGCCATCCGCTATGACGCGCTGCATCTGGAACCCGCAGCTGAAACGGCGGCAGAGCGGCACATCCGCCGTGCGGCCACGCACGAGGTCCCCATCTGCGCACGCTGCGGCGGACGCATGGTGCTGCGCACCGGACAGACCGGCGCGCGCAAGGGAAAGAAATTCTGGGGCTGCTCCAACTACCCGGCCTGCCGGTACACGAAGGACTTTGAAGAGCGGTCATGAGAAATTTCAAATTCATTATCAGCTACGACGGCTCCCGCTATTTCGGCTGGGAGCGCCAGCCGGGCCGCGACACGATCCAGGGCAAGCTGGAAGCCGTCCTGACGCGCATGTGCGGCACGGACGTGCAGGTCATCGGCGCGGGCCGCACAGACGCAGGCGTCCACGCAAAGGCCATGGCGGCCAACGCCTATATGGACACGGAGAAAACGCCGGAGGAGATCCGCGACTACATGAACCGGTACCTCCCGGACGATATCTGCGTACAGGAGGCGAAGCTCGCCGCCGACCGCTTCCACGCGCGTTACCGCGCCGTCGGCAAGCTTTATACCTACACCTGCTATGTCGGCAATACGAAGCCAGTCTTCAACCGGAAATACGTCACCGTGCTCGATTACCAGCCGGATCTTGCCGCCATGCAGCGCACGGCGGAGATTCTCACCGGCGAACATGATTACAAAAGCTTCTGCTCGAACCCGCAGATGAAAAAATCCACCGTGCGGATCGTCGATTCCATCGAGATCGTCCGGCGGAAAGATTATATCTATTTTAATTATCATGGCACAGGCTTTTTACAGAACATGGTGCGCATCCTGACCGGAACGCTTCTGGAGGTCGGACAGGGCAAGCGCACACCGGAAAGCGTCCGGCAGACGCTCGAAGCGAAAGACCGAACGCAGGCCGGGTATACCGCGCCCCCGCAGGGGCTGTGTCTGATGCGGGTGGATTATTAAAGGAGCCTGCTGTAAGGCTGAAAGTCTTCTACGAATTTGCAACTGCGGTACAACTTTTTCTTTTGCTTCTCCGAAAGAAAACCGACTCGATTTTCTTGAATCTTTCCTGCGAAACCAAGACCAGTTCAAAAATTCCGACACTGTCCTTGAAGGCGTCGTAGGGGCCGATGCCTACATCGGCCCGGCAGAATGCGCCGTTTTTATGGAAATCTTCAGCGAATTCGTAACTTCCTAAACGGGCCGACAGAGTCGTCGGCCTCTACGGCGAGGCTTCAATGCACATGTACCCAGTAGGGGCGGACGACTCTGTTCGCCCGCAGAATATACCGATTTTACGGTAATCTTCGGCAAATTCGCAGCTTCCCAACGGGCCGATGTGGGCATCGGCCCCTACAGGGCTCCGGCGAATCCGTACTGCCTTGCAAATTTTGAACGCAAGGCGTTTTTACCGCAGATATTAAATCGCAACTACTCACAAATCTGTTGTACCGTAACAGGCGGCGCGTACTCTAGCGCCCATAAGGTGAGTTCGTGTGCTCGCAGCGACTATAAATCAGGCCATTGCCCAAGTTGCACCCGCAGGACGCACCAAACACGTCCGAGCACTCTTTTCTCCCCTATCTTTTCTCTTGCAAGAGAAAAGATAGGGCCGTCGGAGACAACACGGAGAGAGCAGCGTTCGTTATAACCTCACAATTTCCACAACCGTCAGCACCCGCTCCCGGATATGGAAGCGCACGTCGAAGCCCGCGAAGTTAAACCCGTACCGGCGTTCCGGATCGTGCTGATAGCCTGGGACCGGCCCGCAGGATAACGCCTGCCGCAGTCCCTCGCGCTTGTCTTCCGGTATCATCGCCTCGAGTTCTGGTGGGAACACGACCGTCAGCGGCTCGGCGTCGCGCTTGCCGTCAAAGCCGTCAACAGCCTCCGGATAGCTGTCCGCATACGGAAGATACGGCTTGATATCATAGACCGGCGTTCCGTCCACCAGATCGGCTCCAGCGACATACAGGACCGGGCCGTCCTTCGTATGAAGGTCGGCCTTGACAAGCTGCACACAGGAAAGCCCCAGCGGATTCGGCCGGAACGGTGAGCGCGTAGCGAACACGCCCACGCGCGTTTTGCCGCCCAGCTTCGGTGGCAGCACCGTCGGCGACCAGCCCGCGCCCGCGACCTTATCAAATTCCCAGATCAGCCACAGATGTGAAAAATCCGCAATGCCGCGCAGACAGTCCGGATTGCGGTACAGCGGCTCAAATACGATCGTCGAGACAAGCCCGGATGCCAGCCCCGACTGGCGCGGGACGCCGAACTTGGTGGGAAAATCGGTATGGATACGGGCAATGGGTTCGATGTTCATGGCGGTCGCTCCTGTTAAAAAATCTGATTGTAGCGTCAGCTGACAAGGACGATAACGCCGCGAAAGGCGGGCCGGTGCGCTCCGCGGGCATGTGCACCCTTGTCAACTGACGCTATCATAGCACAATTTCCGAAAAAATCAAAATTCGTTTTGCTTTTCAGCATAACGCGCGTAAAATAGTGATGCACTGGAGGTGCAGAGTATATGAATGACGAATTGACAGCCGTTGATATCAAAAAAATGGAGCAGGAGGTCGAATACCGCCGTCTTCAGCTGCGGCCGCAGCTGCTTGAGGATGTAAAGACCGCGCGGGAGTTCGGCGATCTCAGCGAGAACTTTGAGTATAAGGCCGCCAAGCGCGAAAAAAGCCGCAACGACAGCCGCATCCGGTACTTAGAGCGCATGATTAAGACCGCAAAGGTCATTGACGCCAGCTCGAACCCGGACGAGATCGGTCTGTTCGACAAGGTGACGATCTACATCGAAGAGGATGACGAGGAGCAGACCATTGAACTTGTCACCACGCTCCGCCAGAACGCGCTCAAGGGCCTCATCAGCAAGGAATCGCCCGTCGGCAAGGCCGTCATGGGCCACAAAAAGGGAGACCGCGTGACTGTCCATGTGAATGAGAATTACAGCTATGATATCATCATCCGCGACGTGCAAAAGGGCTCGGACGACGAGACGCTCCCCATCAGCAGCTACTAAGGAACCCCAGAATCAGAACTTCCTTAAGATTCCGCTAAGATGTGCCCGGCCGACTTGACGGCCGGGCATTTTTCTGCTTTAATAGGCGCGATAAAAGGGAGTAGCAGGCGGTTTCCCCCGCGTCGGCTGCGTCAGTACGGCAGAAATGCCCGCAGCCGACTGAAATTGTGAGACTTTTACCGAAGCATTGTGTATGCTTGGGTAAAGGTCTTTTCTTTTTATCAAAAAACAAAACAGGAGGACTTTTTGTGGCACAGTTATTTTCAAACATCAGCAATCTCAGCTGGCAGCAGGCCGTGATGTGGCTGATCGGCGGGATCCTGATCTATCTGGCAATCAAATGGGATATGGAGCCCGCGCTGCTGCTGCCAATGGGCTTCGGCGCGATTCTGGTCAATCTGCCGCTGTCCGGCGCGGTGACACAGATCATCGACGGCGTGGAGGAGATCGGCGTTCTGAACGTGCTGTTTGACGCAGGAATCGCAAACGAGTTGTTCCCGCTTCTGCTGTTCGTCGGCATCGGGGCAATGATCGATTTTGAGCCGCTGCTGAACGACCCGAAGCTGATGTTCTTCGGTGCAGCGGCGCAGTTCGGCATTTTCTTCACCTTCAGCCTTGCAGCCCTTCTGGGCTTCCCCATCAAGGATGCGGCGGCCATCGGCATCATCGGCGCGGCAGATGGCCCGACGGCGATCTTCATGGCGAATTTCCTGAAATCCAACTATCTGGGCGCGATCATGGTCGCGGCGTATTCGTACATGGCGCTCGTGCCGCTTGTGCAGCCGCCTGTCATCCGCGCGCTGACCACAAAGCACGAACGGCTGATCCGCATGCCATACCATCAGCACACGGTTACAAAGCGCACGAAGATTTTATTCCCGATCATTATCACCGCCGTCTGCGGCATCGTCTCGCCGCGAAGCGTGGCGCTGGTAGGCTTTTTGATGTTCGGCAACCTCATCCGGGTGTGCGGCGTGCTGGATTCTCTTTCCGAGACGGCGCAGAAGACGCTTTCAAATCTCATTACGCTCTTCCTGGGCCTCACCATCGCCGTGCGCATGCAGGCAGAGTATTTCCTGACAAAGCAGACGCTTCTCATTATGGCGCTGGGTCTGGTGGCGTTTATTTTCGACACAGCGGGCGGTGTGCTGGTTGCGAAGCTGATCAATCTGTTCCTGCCGAAGGAGAAAAAACTCAATCCCATGATCGGCGCCTGCGGCATTTCAGCGTTTCCGATGTCCGCGCGCGTCGTCTACAAAATGGCAATTAAGGAAGACCCGCAGAATTATCTGCTCATGCAGTGCGTGGGTGTCAACGTATCCGGGCAGGTCGCATCCGTCATCGCGGGCGGTCTGCTGCTGAATCTTTTAGTGTGAGGGAAAGACTATGAATTATGAAGCATTCTTACAGACGCTGCCCATCATGGGCAAAGGCATGGCCGGCATTTTTCTGGTCACGGGTGTGATCGTGCTTTGCATCCTCATTTTAGGCAAAACGGGCAACAAACCAGAAAAATAAAATCAAACGGTCTTGAATCAACATACAGATGCAGGTATAATAGAGGTACACTTCAAGAAAGAGGGTACTTTTATGTCTGTTGATATGACCAAATGGTGCGAGATTGCAAAGGCCAATATGGGCAAGCGTCCGGCTGGCGAGGGCCGGCTCGGCGGCAAGATCTGCATCGTGACCGGCGCGGCCCAGGGCTTCGGCAAGGGCATTGCGGAGGAACTGTATAAAGAAGGCGCAACCATCGTCATTGCCGATATGAACGAACCGCTGGCAAAGCAGGTTGCAGAGGAAATGGGTGAACGCGCCGTTGCCATCGCGGTCAACGTCTCCGACGAAGAATCCGTTGCGAACATGGTCGCGCAGACGGTTGAGAAGTTCGGCGGGCTTGATCTGATGCTCTCGAACGCGGGCGTCGTCCGCTCCGGCCCTCTGGCGCATGTGGAAAAGAAGGATTTCGACTTCGTCACCAGCGTCAACTACACAGGCTTCTTCCTCTGTGCAAAATACGCCGCCATCATCATGGAGGCCGAGCACGAGGCGGACCCCGAGGCCATGTTTGATATCGTCACGCTGAACTCCAAGTCCGGCCTTGAGGGCTCGAACAAGAATTTTGCCTACGCAGGTTCCAAATTCGGCGGCATCGGTCTGACGCAGTCGTTCGCGCTGGAGTTGTGCGCGTACAACATCAAGGTCAACGCTGTCTGCCCGGGCAACTTCCTCGATGGCCCGCTGTGGTCCGACCCGGTGCGCGGTCTGTTCGTACAGTATCTCGAGGCTGGCAAGGTTCCCGGCGCAAAGACCGTCGCGGACGTGCGCCGTTATTACGAGGCCAAGGTTCCGATGAACCGCGGCTGCCTGCCTGTCGATGTGGCGCGCGCCGTCATGTACTGCGTCGAGCAGAAGTACGAGACTGGTCAGGCCATCCCCGTCACCGGCGGTCAGGTCATGCTGAACTGAGGGCCGCGCGATGATCGAGATCGACATTCTGAACAAACTCAACGCGCCCACGCGGGAAGAACGCCTTGCAAATCTCAAAGAGATTCTGAAGACCACCGAATTCCCGCCCATGGTGCCGCAGTACATCAACAATCATATTCATACGACCTATTCGTTCTCGCCCTACTACCCCACCGCCGCGGTCTATGCCGCGCGGATGGAAGGCCTGTGCACAGCTGGCATCATTGACCACGACTCTATTTCCGGCGCGCGGGAATTCCTCGCGGCGGCAGAGTTGGTCGGCATGCCGGTGACCGTCGGCATGGAGTGCCGCGTATCGATGGACAGCACGGCGATGCAGAGCAAGCGCACGAACAACCCCGATCAGGTCGGTGTCAGCTACATGACCATCCAGTCCGTTCCGCACGACAAAATTGAAACGCTCAACGCATGGTTTGCGCCCTACCGCGCGGCCAGAGGCCGCCGGAACCGCGCGATGGTTGAAAAAATCAACGCGCTGCTGGACGGCATCGCGCTGGACTATGACCGCGACGTGCTCCCGCTGTCGGAGGCGAAGGAGGACGGCGGCGTAACCGAGCGCCATCTCATGTACGCACTGGCAAAGAAAATGGTTGTAAAAGCCGGAAAGGGCCAGCCAATGGTGGACTACCTCGCCTCCATCGGTCTGAACCTGTCTGCCAAGCAGCAGGCCCAGATGCTGGACACGGCATACCCGTTCTACGAGTATGACCTGCTGGGCATTTTAAAATCGGCGTTCGTGCCGAAAATTTATATCGATGCGACGGAGGAATGCCCGAACGTGCGCGACGTGGCCAAGCTGTGCAATGACATCGACGCGCTTTTGTGCTACGCGTATCTTGGCGACGTGACGGCCTCCGTCACAGGCGACAAGAAGGCGCAGAAGTTTGAGGACGATTACCTGGACGACGTGATCGCCTGCGTCAAAAGCTGCGGCATCCGCGCTGTCACCTATATGCCGACACGCAACACGCCGGAGCAGCTGACCAGACTTCGCCGTCTCTGCGACGAAAACGGTCTGTTCCAGGTCTCGGGCGAGGACATCAACTCCCCGCGCCAGTCGTTCGTCATCAAGGCCATGGAAAATCCGCTGTTCTCCAACCTGATCGACGCGACCTGGAAGCTGATCGAGCACGAAAAGACCGGCTCTGCCATCTGCTGAGCCAAAACGAAAGGGGCATGACACCATGAGAAACCTGTTGGCGTTCGACCTCGGCGCGAGCAACGGCCGCGCGATTTTAGGCCAGTTCGACGGCGAGACAATCACCATGCGCGAACTGCATCGGTTTGAAAACAATTACATTGAGATGAACGGCGTGTTCTACTGGGATCTGCCGTATCTCTACAACCAGCTGAAGCAGGGTCTGCTTGCGTTTAAGAATGCAAATGTCGGCGAACTCGACTGCATCGGCATCGATACCTGGGGCGTTGATTACGGCCTGCTTGACCAAAACGGTCAGCTGCTGTCCAATCCGCGTTCGTACCGCTACGCGGTTGACGCAGATATGGAAGAGGCGTGGAAAATCGTCGATTTTAAGACGCTTTTCGCCCGCACGGGCATCGCAACCATGAATTTCAACACCGTCTACCAGCTTTACCGCCGCAAGCGGCAGCACGACCCCGCATTGGACGCAGCGCAGACACTGCTGATGCTGCCCGACCTGTTGGGCTTCTTCCTGACGGGTGAAGCAAAGACGGAATACACCAACGCAACGACCTCCATGCTCTATAACCCCACCACGAAGGACTGGGATTGGCAGACGATCGACGCGCTGGGCCTGCCGAGGAAAATCTTTACGAAGCTTGACCGTGCGGGCACGCTGCGTGGAAAACTCCGTCCGGAACTGGCCGCAGAACTCGGCATGAATCAGGCAAATTTCGCCGCTGTCGGCACGCACGACACGGCTTCCGCCGTCGCTGCTATCCCCGGCACGGGCAGCTTCGCGTTCTGCTCCAGCGGCACTTGGTCGCTGTTCGGTGTGGAGACGGACGAACCGATTCTGACGGACGCCGTGCGCGACGCGAATTTCTCCAACGAAGGCACGATTCAGGGCGGCTTCCGGCCTCTCAAAAACATCATGGGCCTGTGGCTCATTCAGGAGTGCCGGAGAGACTGGCAGAAGGCCGGCATGAGCCTCAGCTGGAGCGACATTGTCGAGGAAGCAAAAAAGGCCGAGTCTTTCCGTTCTGTCCTCGACCCCGATTACGGCGAATTCTTTGCCGGAGGCCGGATGGTCGAGAAAATTCAGGACTTCTGCCGCAAGACGAACCAGCCGGTACCGGAAACCGTCGGGCAGATCGCGCGGTGCATCTATGAATCGCTGGCGCTTAAATACCGCTGGGCGCTTGAGCGTCTGGAGGAGATCAAGGGCCAGCGTATCGATACGCTGAACATCGTCGGCGGCGGCTGCCAGAATAAGCTGCTCAATCAGTTTGTCGCGGACTCCATCGACCGGCCCGTCATCACCGGCCCCATCGAGGGCGCAGCCATCGGCAATCTGCTGGCCCAGGCCATGGCGCTGGGCGATATTACGACGATGGACGAACTGCGCACCGTTGTGCGCCGTTCCGAGGCCGTCAGCACCTATGAGCCGCATCACACGCCGGAATGGGAAGCCACATATCAGAAGCTGCTTTCCTTCAGCAAGTAACGTGATTCAAAAACGCCGGAAGCGATTGCTTCCGGCGTTTTGAAAAGGAGAATCCATATGGATATTCAAGAACTCGTCCGCGCGCAGCGGGCATATTTTCTCTCCGGCGCAACGCGGTCCTATGCGTTCCGAATGGAGCAGCTGAAAAAATTACAGCAGGCGCTGCGGTCAAACGAAGCGCTGCTGGAGCAGGCCATGTATCAGGACTTCCGCAAGGCCCCCATGGAGGTCTACATGTGCGAAACAGGCATGGTATTGGAGGAAGTGCGTTTTCATCTGAAGCACCTGAAGGGCTGGATGCGTGAGCGCACCGTCCCGACGCCGCTGGCGCAGTTCCCGTCAAAAAGCTTCGTCTCGCCGGAGCCGTATGGCGTTGCGCTGATCATCTCGCCGTGGAATTATCCCGTTCAACTCTGCCTGTCGCCGCTGGTGGGCGCGATCTCCGGTGGCAACTGCGCCGTCGTAAAGCCGTCGGCCTATGCACCCGCGACCAGCGCGGCCATTGCGAAGCTGATTGCCGAGAACTTTGACCCGCGCTATATCGCCGCTGTCGAAGGCGGACGTGCGGAAAACAGCGCGCTGTTATCGCAGCGCTTTGACACCATTTTCTTCACCGGCAGCGTCGCCGTCGGCAAGGTCGTGATGGAGGCTGCGGCCAAGCACCTCACGCCCGTCACGCTCGAACTTGGCGGCAAAAGCCCCGCCATCGTGGATAAAACCGCCGATGTGAAGCTGGCCGCGCGGCGCATCGCGTTCGGCAAGGTCTTGAATGCCGGTCAGACCTGCGTGGAGCCGGACTATCTGCTGATTGAGCAATCGGTCAAACCCGCGTTCATCGAGGCATACAGGCAGGCGCTGCGCGAATTCTTCCCGGACGGCAAAATGGACGAAATGCCCGTGATCGTCTCGGAAAAGCACTTTGCCCGCGTGACGGCGCTGTTGGAGGGACAGACAGCTGTGGTCGGCGGAGAACTTGACGAAAAAACGCGCTTCGTTGCGCCCACGCTGCTGGACGGAGTTTCCCCGGACAGCCCCATTATGCAGGAAGAAATCTTTGGGCCAATCCTGCCCATGCTGGAATTTGACCGACTGGACGAGGCCATTAAGTTCATCCGCAGCCGGGAAAAGCCGTTGGCACTGTATCTGTTCACGTCTGACAAGGCAGCCGAACGCCGCGTGCTGGATACCTGCTCCTTCGGCGGCGGCTGCATCAACGACACGATCATCCATCTTGCTACTACACACATGCCTTTCGGCGGCGTAGGAAACAGCGGCATGGGCAGCTATCACGGCAAAAAGAGCTTTGAGACGTTCACGCACGCACGCAGCATCGTCAAAAAATCGACATGGCTCGATCTTCCGATGCGGTATCACCCGTATTCGGAGAAAAAACTCGGGCTGGTGAAAAAGTTTATGAAATAGCGCCAGTTCCATGGCCTGCCATCAAATCCGCTTCTGACACCATCCCATGCAGCAAGAACGGCCGCACCTATAAACATCAGAACCGCGATACCTTCTATCAGCCATCCGATGATATGTGCGCCGCGAAACCGCTCTTTTTTATCGGGAATCGCAGCTAAGTTTTCCTTCGGCGCGGACGAGAAAAAGCGTTTATCCTGAATAAACCCGACCGCGCCGTATAAAACGAGAAAATATGCTGCCATGAGCGTAAGCGCTGCAATGATTGTAATTTTCATGTTGGTTCAGCCCCTCACAGGCAATGCTTTTGCAGAATTTCTGCAAATACGGCATTATCTTTGGTTACTTCCGATCCAATAGCAGCCGGCGCCGACCACGGCAGACAAAAACTCGATGCCCTTCAGATTCATATCGTAACCTGTCCAGCCGATGATCGGCCCGGATAGCAGGTAAATGGCCGCAAATACAGCAATCGAAACCAGCGCTCTTTTGATCGTATTTTTTGTAGACGGCTTCATACAGACACCCTCCCGGTCTTGATTGATAAGTGTATCATATCATATATCCGCGTTGAGCGCAAGAACCGCCCCGGCTCATCTGGCCGGGGCGGCTTTGGGTTATCGGTTCGGAACAATCACGGCCAGGAAGCGCGTGACGGAATCGGTGTGATTGCGAATGGAATGGGTATGGCCGTCGGCGCAGAATTCCGCGTCGCCGACGTGCAGTTCGCGGCTCTCGCCGTCCTCGGTGACGGTGGCCGCACCCTCTAGGATGTAATACGCCTCGCCGTTCGTCTCGTGCGGGTGGACGCCGACGGATTCGCCGGGCTGGAGCGTGATAACGGCCATCATCTCCGCGCGGCTGCCGAGCTGCTCGGCAGAGAACAGATAGCGGAAGCAGGAGCTGCCGTCGCCGCCGCGGATGTTGTGCTTGACGGCGGTCTGCATGTCGTCTTTCATCTGGAACATCGCAAATTCCTCCTGTTATTTATGATATTTGCTGCCCGCCTGAATGGCCTCGGCGCGGTAAAGCTGCTCAAGAGCCATGACGCGGGCCAGATGGTGCGGAAAGGTCATCTTGCTCATGGAAAGCTGAATATCTGCAAGCTTTTTGATTTCCGGCGCGATTCCGAACGACGAGCCGATCAAAAAGCAGGCGCTGGAGCGGCCGCTTCCCTTCGCCTGCCGCAGCGTATCTGCCAGCTGCTCAGAAGACAGCAGCTTTCCCTCCGGCGTCAGGACGCAGAAAAAGCAGCCCTTCGGAAGCTTCGCGCGGATGAGTTCCGCCTCCTTTTGCAAGCCCTGTGCGATCTGCGCGTCGTTCGGGTCCTCCGGCAGACGGCACTCCGGCAGTTCGATCAGCTGAAAGTCGCAATAGGCCTTCAATCGCTTGGCGTATTCCGCCGCAGCCTCGGTATAAAAGCGCTCTTTCAGCTTTCCCATACAGATGAGCGTGATGGAAAACATAAAACCTCCGCAAATCCAAAAAGCCTGTCCGCGACGGACAGGCTTCTGGATGAAAAACTTAGTCTGCTACATAGGGCAGCAGGGCGATCTGACGGGCGCGCTTGATAGCGACTGTCAGCTGACGCTGATGAGCAGCGCAGGTACCGGTGGTACGGCGGGGCAGGATCTTGCCGCGCTCGGACAGGTAACGGCGGAGCTTGACAGTGTCTTTGAAATCGATGTGCGTCACCTTATCAACGCAGAAGGAGCAAACCTTCTTACGCTTGCGAGGATGAACACGATCATTAGCCATTGCCATAGTGAATCCTCCTATCTTTGGTCTTGTGGAAAAATGTTAGAACGGGAGATCGGGATCGTCGTCGGAGAGCATGGAGAAATCAGACGGAGCAGCAGAGACATTCTGCGGTGCCTGATATGCCGGCTGCTGCGGCGGAACCTGATTGAAGCTTTGCGCGTAGCCCTGAGACTGGTTGAACGAACCGCCGTCAGCACTGTCGCGCTTGCTGTCGCCGAAATAGACATTGTCGGCAACGACCTCCGCCGAGCGGCGCTTATTGCCTTCCTTGTCCTGCCAGTTGCGGATCTGCAGCCGGCCTGTTACGACAGCCATACGGCCCTTGGTGAAATACTTGCTGACGAACTCAGCGGTATTGCGCCATGCGACGATATCCACGAAATCTGTTTCCTTCTCCGCGCCCTGTGCCGCGTAATCGCGGTCAACAGCGAGGGTAAAGGATGCGACCGCAACGCCACTGCCGGTCCGGCGCAGCTCAGGGTCACGAGTCAGTCGGCCCATGAGAACGATATGGTTCAGCATGTGAGCGCCTCCTTACTCTTCAACAGCGACGATGATGGAACGCAGAATGCCGTCGGTGATCTTGAAGACACGATCAAGTTCAGCCGGCATTTCAGGCGTTACTTCGCAGGTCATGTAGACGTAGTAGCCCTCAACCAGATCGTTGATCGGGTACGCAAGACGGCGCTTGCCCCACTCGTCAACACTGGTCAGAGTGCCGTGAGCCTCCACGATACCCTTGAATTTTTCCACGAGAGCCGCGATACCCTCTTCACCCTGCGCGGGGTCGATGATATAGAGGACCTCATACTTTGCGGAAAGTTTTGCCATTGATGTTGCACCTCCTTCTGGACATATGGCCGCAGGACTCGCCTGCGGCAAGGATTGTCTGCGCTTCGCAGACCGATTTATTATAGCTGGAAACTCCGGAAAAGTCAACCGGAAATCGCAAAAGAAATTAGATTTTTGCAGATTTCCGGCATGTCACCGCTTCTATACAGCAAAAAGAGGAGCGGCAAAGCCTCTCCCCTTTGATCTGTGCGGTTTTCGCCGCCCGCAGGCTCAGGTCGTCTCCTGCTCCGACTGGATCCGGAACTGATCCATGGTGCGGATGTGCTCGGTCATCAGTTTGGATGCCAACTCCTCGTTCCGTTCCTTGACCGCCTCAATGATCCGGCGGTGCTGGGCACAGGAGGTCGTGCGGGTCTGCTCGTTTTTGGCAATCTGCATCTGCGCCTTTTTGAGCAGGAACCGGATCACCTGATACATTTCATATGTGACCTGATTATTCGCTGCGCGCATGATCTCGTTGTGATATTCCACGTCCGCCTTGACATACGCCTCAATGTTGTCGGTCTGCATCTGCTCGGTCAGTTCCTCCAGCCGCCGGATCTGCTCCGGCGCAGCACGGCGGCAGGCCAGCCGGATGACGCTTCCTTCGAGCATCAGCCGTGCCTCATAAAGCTGCGCAATGTCATAGTTGTCCATGATCAGATGCAGATAGAATTCCTGCAGAGGATGCTCTACCGCGTCCGTGACATAGGAATTGTGTTTGTCGCGGCGAACCAGTCCGAGGGCCGTCAAGCCCATGAGCGCCTCACGCACGGTCGTCCGGCCGACGGAGAAGGCCTGACAGAGTTCCTGCTCCGTCGGAAGCTTTTGGTTGGGCTGAAGTCTGCCGTCGGCGATCATTTCCTTGATCTGAAATACGATCTCGTCAGAAAGCGATCTCTTGTTGAGCGGCGTTGGGGAAAAACTGCGTTCGTTCATGAAAATGCTCCTTGCAAAAAGGGTTCCCGCCAACAGGCGACATAAATGCTTATTTTTTATGATAATACATTTCAGAAAAATAGTCAAATCTTTTCTGGTCCTTCCTGTTTTTACAGGCGAAAACCGGAAACACGAAAAGC
>OLRE01000110.1_pt1 | contig 95305 bp, 58 predicted proteins | sample 1672461 | NCBI WGS metagenome assembly OLRE01 (sample SAMEA3136688, study PRJEB25190) | human gut metagenome | biome: human gut; feature: human-associated habitat; material: faeces | place: Austria | collected 2013
CCGAAAAAGTTCCGATCCAAGGATTATCATCATTAGCACGTTTACGAATAGAAAAAGCATCAGGCGTAAGCTGAGATAAACGATAACTATTCCACGAAGCCCAATGATCCAACAATATACGACTTCTTTCATCACACTGTTGAGAGTCAGGAATACGTTTGCCCTCCAACTGTTGAATTTGTAATGACGGATTATTATTAAGTATACGATGATCTGCCAAAGGTTGCACCGCTTCGCTCCATACCCCTCCATCAGCACAAGAAAAAGCTACATGTCGATTATAAAGAGCCTCACGCATAGGAACACTCCAACGAATGCCCAATGCAGAAATAAAATCCCGATTTTGATCACCATCATAAATAAAGCTGTGCACCATTTTCACCTGTTCACTACCAGCATAAAAATAAAGTCGAACAACAAATGGCAGCCATTCCCTACCAGTTTTACCCTTGTGCACCCCCTTCAGTTTTATCACAGTATGCACATATCCCACACGTTCCACTTCTGCTGATTTTAGTTCCCCCTGATAATCTACAAAAGAAATTAACGAGATATTTTCAAGTTTGGGACAGCTTTGAGTAGTACATATCAAACGTAGATTCTCTCCAACTTTCACATTCTTATACAGCAAACTATCTACTAAGTACTGTCCTTTACGTGAAATATAAACGGAAATAAGCCCCGTCTCAATCCGTATGTTTTCAGTTGTTTCTTGCACTGTAACAAATGCCATGTCTGGTTTCTCTTCAGAGCCCAATTTATCTTCTTTCCTTATTTTTTCAACAACCATATTTTTCATTCCGACAGGAATTACACCAGCTATACCACTCCATTTGATAGAACCATCAGGCCAGTATGCTAAAGGCCATGTATCAATCGGAATTTTTTCATTATCAGTAGAGGTCAACTGTAAGATGTCTTCCGAATAGACTTCTCCTTTACCAAAAGGAATACCAAAACTTACTGGTTTATTCATTTTTTGAGGTACGTTCCCTACCCAATGCAATGGGACTATTATTTTTTTATGATTCTGAAAACCAACATCTATGTTTCTTCCCTCTCTATCTTGTTGTCCCCAATTATCTAAAACAACTTGAGCTGACATGCCAATTACAAAAATCAACGATAAAAGTAAATAAATACCAAATCTTTTTTTTCTCATACTCATCATGTTAATTAATTATTTATCTATGTAAAAATACAAATAGATATAAAAACCAAGAATAGCTAAAAAGGCAATACAAGATGCCAAAATATGGATTTTTGACCTTTTATATGGAATTTATTCTCTAAACGACCAATAGACATCACATAAAAAATAACGGCTATCTATCACAGACAACCGTTATCACATACTTCCTTCACTTTTGTTTAACTTTATATCATAGACAACCTATTGAAAACCATAAATTGATAAATTGCATGGAAAATCTTCCACCCATTCAAGAAAACAATCTAGCGAACTGCCTTCAACATAATACTGAACTCGCCTACAAACGGCTTTCCTGTATCTGTACGAAGTTGGGGAACCGATTCTTCAGCACGGCGTCCTTTCTCCGGACGACCGAATACTCCTGATAAAATATAAGTTCTTTCCGGGCACATTGCGTCATTCTCCATATAACCAGAATTCGAAACATGTATGGTTCCTTCAGATCCGGAACGTTCCATCCAGCGCATCGCTTTTATTCCCGTCACATCCGGACTTCCCGCAGTTCCTCCCCATACACCCAATATAGGAGCAGCTTGCTTATTAGGATAAGCATCATACGGGCCCAATCCCAACCAATGTACCTGATCAAGCCCGGATACAGACTGCATGGACATACCAACAATAGGCAACCAAGGTACAGCTACCTTAGTAAGAATCTGATAATAAACGTTCAAGCGTCCATCCACTCCTATTGAATAACGATAAGTCACTGTAAAACGATTCTCCTGATCCACCCTATAATCCACAGTAGTACGGATAACCGCATTGGTTGGCGTCTTCTCCACCTTCCATGCTGTTACCGATGACGTATAATGAGTAAGATCGACAGCCTTACGAAGATTTTCTTTACCAAATCCGGAAGTCTCACCTTGATTTAATTTACGCCAGATAGCCGGATACAAGTCTTTTATCAACTGCTTTCCCTTTAGTTCCGCAGACACCAATTGTCCATTCTTCGGACTAAACACATAGCGAACATCACCAGCCTCAATGGTAACCTGATCCGCCTCAGTAACCAAAAGTTCACGACAAACAGGAACAGATATCAGTTGTTCTGTCTGAGGGCAAAGTTCAACAGCCCTGCGAGTGATCTCTGTTCCTTTTTCATCTGTAAATATAAACCACACATAATAAGTTCTTCCCGGACGAACAGTCACTAGTTTTTCTATCGGCAATTTAAAGTCCGACACTGTATGAGGATAACCATACATGGAATCAGTGCCCGAATATAATACATTCTCATCTTCCCGTACAGACCAAGCCATCTTTACCGAACTAAGATTCGTAAAATCAAAATCATTCTGGATAGGAATACGTACCGAATCCTGACCGGGTACAAATGAAATTTTGTCCACAGCAGGGTAAACCGGAGCATAGACGGCCTTCGTCTCCCAATAGTCACGAGTGAAATTACGATAGGAATCCACAATACCATCCCAACCGGCTGTATTAATTCTTAAGTATTCATCTTCACTCAAATCTTTCTCTTTCTTTCGGACAGGAGTCTTAACCCCTTGATCCGCCCACATCCATACAGCTGCTCCGGCTCCGGCAGGATGTTTAGTTAATGCCTTCCAACGTGCTTCCAACCCTCCAAACGCATCATTGCCATAAGCATGTGTGTATTCAGTCGAAATAACAGGACGTCCGGAATGTCCGGCAAGCCGGTCATATTCCTGCGGGTTCCAATAATGAGGAGCAAGAATATCCACTTCTTTAGGAAGCCATTCTTCAGGACGCCAAGGCAACAGTACCGGACGGGTGGGATCAAGTGCCTTGACCAATTTTACAGAAACCATGTGCAGAGAGGTCAAAGGATCTTCGTTACCTATTGACCAATAAATAATAGACGGCTTGTTTATATCCCGGACAATCGTTTCATACGAACGTTGCAGAACCGCCCCCGAGAATGAAGGATCATACATCAAATCCCCGGCTCCCCCTAGCGTCACTTCATTACCCACATACATTCCCATTGAATCACATAGTTCAATAAACCCTTCGGCAGGTGTGTAATGTGAGAGACGAAGATAATTGATATTGGCAGCCTTCATCAGTGTGAGGTCCTCCAACCACTGCTTACGGGTAGTGGCACGACCTACATCCGGATGTTCATCATGCCTGTTCACCCCACGAAGTTTAACTGCTTGTCCGTTAATTCTGAAGACTCCTCCATCAGTGGAAATCTGACGGAAACCAACACGTTCCATACGTGTATGTGTTACTGCCTCTTTTTCTAAAAGTTCCACTTTCAGGCTATACAAATAAGGAGTTTCGGCAGTCCACTGGTGCGGAGCCTCAACCGGCAAGCTCAAACAAATCTCCCGATCCGTCGAAACATGGGCAGGTATAGCCATTTGTCTTTGTGCCACCTCTTTGCCTTCTTTGTCAGTGAGTGTGAAACATAGCTTATAAGGCTCGCCGGGACTAGGATAATTTCCGGGCAATGTATTCTTATGCTTATCACTGATCATCACCCGTATGTCCAGATTCGCATCTTGAAACAAATGGTCAAAAGTTGTCTGCACCACCACATCATCAATCCATCGTTTAGCCGGCATAGCCTCCAAAGTTACATCTCTATAAATACCTCCCCAAGTCCAGTCATCACAAACATCAAACTTATACTCACGGGTGATCTGCCTTACCCTGACAGCCAGTTTGTTAGGCTCATCCGCTTTCAGCTTATTCGTCACATCAAAAGCAAAAGAAGTATATCCGCAATCATGACGCCCCAGTTCGTTCCCGTTGAGCCAAACTTCAGCCGATGACCATACACCACCGAAATGCAACAAGATACGTTTGTCTTTCCAATCCTGAGGAATTGTAAACTCCCTCACATAAAATCCCTCACCGGCTTGATTATCCTTGAATCCTCGATAAACCGGTTCTTCATATCCCAACAAGGCCCAATTGGATGGAACAGGAGTTGACTTAAATTTGCTTTTAGCAAAATCAGACGTATAAAACCTTTCCAAACGGTCCGCCTCCTTTTGATTAGCGGCAAATGCAAATTGCCATGTACCGCTTAAATTAATCCGTTCCTGAGCCAACACCCCCAGGCTGCTCAATGACAGAAACGATGAAATAAAAATAGTACGTAAATTCATAAAGTATAATATTTTAGTGTTTTGTTTATGATCTGCCAATTAAAGTTCCGCAATTTATTCCATGCAAAAGTAGAGGGGGATTCCATATTACACAATAGCTATTCTATTGACATACAAACATAAAGCATGGAGATTTTTCCTTTAATATGGAAAAATCTCCATGCTCTTTAAAATTAGACAAACTGGCCAATGAAAAGTAAGCTATCTTCATAGACCAAGTAAGTTAAGTTATTTCGGCATTTAAGTTGACTTACCCGGGTAAATAAGTTAAGTTACTTTTCTTTTCATAGACACCTAACCTTTTCTCAAAGCCTTATCCGCCCCTACATCAACACCTTTCCATGCCTTCAGGTTAGTCCATTCACTATAAGGCTCAGTCCAGAAAGGATGATTTGCCGGAAGTCCCAATGGCAAAAAGACCGCTGTACACATATACAGACTGCCTGTATTTATATAAGGTTCGGACATATTTATCTGACTGCCTGAAAAGCCAATTTTCAGCCACCCGTTTTCATCAAAAGTACCGGGCATAGATATCTGCCTCTGCATAACAGCTGTCAGAGCAGAACGGATCTGTCCTTTGGAAAGAGGCTGAGGAATCTTGTCCAACAAAGCAATTTGAGAAAGCGCATGAAAAGCGCCAAAACGATACACGATAGAACGGCCCACTACAGGATAAGTGGCTTCCGGAGAGATCATCCGTTCAAGCTGGGCAGCCATTCGTTGTTGACGAACCAATTGGCGTTCCAAGAACTCAGCACGCTCCAATCCATGCTTTTTCATGACATACAATACATCCGTCAACATCGGATGGATGACCAAACTGTTATAATAATCCAGATGCAATTCTGCCCCATCTCCATACCAGGCATCTCCTTTATACCATTCATCAATGAAACGGTTTACACCATAATATAATCTCTGACTATCATATTCCCCCGTAAATTCCAACAAGGCCGCTTCTACCATCGAAGCGAAAAGCAACCAATTACTCTCATTAGGCTTTATGCCACGCGTTCTTTTCAACTCATACACCAGTTTTTTTTGAATATCCACATCCAGATTTCCCCAAAGTTGTCTGGGAGCTCTCAACAAACCTTGTACAAGAAAAGCCGCATCTACCAAGGGCTGGGAATGACGGTTATCAAACATCAAATAATCAGCTGATTGCGGATCGACAGCCTGTTTCAGTCCTTTAACCACCAGTTGAATATACCTTTCTCTTAACTTTCCTTCCTGAGTATCATCAGGTCCCAGTTCCAGCCAAGGAGCAATACCGCAAACGGTTCTTCCTACCGCTTCCAGATAGGAAACACTTCTACGTAAAGGTTCATCAGACAGTGACTCAAACGGCATATTCTTTTTCAACGTGCCCTGACTGAGATTGACCAACACAGGATCAGCAATCCTTGTTAAAGTCTGCACCCAGTACATACGGTCCTCACTACCTGTGGGCTGAGCATACAGTTTTCCACACAAAAAAATAAAACAAAAAGCAATCAACAAACAATTCCTAGTTCTCATTCTGTAGTTTTTTTAAGCGTAACAAAGCCTCGACATAATAATAATCTGCATAAGACAGGGGAACATCTACTTCCGAATTCTTATTATAATTTCCCACACTATGCTTCAAGATAAAACCTCCGTTGGTTTCCGGTTCGGCAAGGTACTCCGGAGAGGACAAAGAACGAATCTGCATTTCTGCCAGCTCCAGCCAATCCGCTCCTTCCTTACTTTTATCCAGCTGACTCAGTTCAATAAGTCCCGATGCCATAACAGCAGCGGCGGATGCATCCCGGGGAGCAGCAGGAATATCCGGTGCGTCAAAATCCCAATAAGGTATTTTATCGTCCGGCAAATTGGGATGATTCTTAATATAAGAAGCTACTTTCCGCGCCTGTTCCAAATATTCGGTCTTTCCGGTCTCCCTGTACATCATGGTATAGCCATACAGTGCCCATGCCTGTCCTCTGGCCCATGCCGAATTGTCGGCGTACCCCTGATGAGTACCTTTAAAATGTGGTTGTCCGGAAAGCGTATCATAAGAAACTACATGATAACAACTATAATCATCTCTAAAATGATGTCGAAGAGTGGTCTGTGCATGACTGTCAGCCATATTCATCAAACGTTTTTCCCCCGTTGTCTTAGCAAGAAAAAACAAAAATTCCAGATTCATCATATTATCAATAATGACGGGAAACTGCCATTTTTCATTTGAATTCCACGATTTGATAGCTTTTACCCGCTCATCATAACGAGTTGCCAAGGATTCCGCTCCTACAGTCATCACCTCTAAATAATAAGGATTCTTTGCCAACCGATATCCGTTTCCGAAGCTACAATATAACATAAACCCTAAATCATGGGTGGTGGTCATATCCTTGGCAGACTCCACCCGTTCTGTATATAGTTCCGCATATCTTTTCAGTTCATCCGTAGGCGTATTCTCATACAAATACCATAACACTCCCGGGAAAAAACCGGAAATCCATGCCCGGTAATCGGATGTTTTCAGTTCACCACCCTCATAAGTCCGTGGAAGCCTTCCTTTCTGATTTTCCACTTCCTTCGCTAAAAAGACAGCTTGCCGTTTGGAAACCTCCAGCCCTCTTTCTATTACTTCAGCCATGGGCTCCCTTGTTTCACATGAAACGAGAAAAAGCCCCCAAACAGCTATCAACCCTATGAATATATTTTTCATAAAAAGATATTTTATAATTGATGTAAATATAGACGTATTTTCTTAATTTCTGAAATTACTGATTCAAAGTTTCTAAAAATTCCACCTCAACTATCCGGAGTTCATTGTGTACCTTCTTGCCTCCTTCAGCTTTGAAAAGATCAAGCTCTCCGGCCTTGGGTTCCACAACTTCTATGATTTGGCCGAATGCATCGGAATCCTGAGTAGCCCCCTTCAAACGGATGGTTATCTCATCAGAACGTACCGGACGGTCAATCATCAAATGAACATATCCCAAACTTTTCTCCGTGTTCCCGCTCCAAATCAAGTGTTCTCCGGCATATACTTCAAGCGGATAAGAACGCTGCCTCCATCCGGTCAGTTTGATACAGATATCATCTATTTCCGCACGCCTTTCCAATTTATATGTAATCCAGGCGGTGTTCAACCTGCCATCATTTTTCCACTCGCTCAATTCGTTGTCATCAAAACTTTTCCCTGCATCCCTTTGATTTGTTCCGGCTGTAACATCAGCCACTCTGACATCAACTTTGGTTTCTTTATAAGAGGGCGAGGACGGAGTTTCACCACGGTCAAAGCGACTGGGCAACCCAACGGATGGGAAAAAGGTACTTAAGCCATTTTTAACTTCTACCGGCTGCGTACTGAAAGCTATTTCTTCTGAAGCCAACCCTTCCGCAGCCACCTTCAGCACCACATTTCCCGGTTGCGTTGTCGAGCGGATCATCACTCGTGTTATACCACATTCCACAGGAAGTTCTTTTGCCAACACATAATTATCTGCCGCCTGTGCTATTCCTCCTCTCCATTCAGCCGGGCCTTGTAAATCAAACTTTATCTTATGATTAGCTAACGGGCATCGTTCTCCATTGCCATCCACCACTTCCACCTGCACCATAGCTATATCAGCGCCGTCGGCAAAGACGCCTTGCGGACTATGCATCAAGGTCAGTTTTAACCGTTCAGGCTCTCCAACGGTTTGAAGAGAATGACGGCTCAATTCTTTATGCTGTTCATCGTAAGATATGGCTTCAATCGTCCCTTTCTCCCATTGCACAGAATCAAAAGTAAACAAGAACCGATAATCCTGTCTGCCGAAACCTTTGGATTTTCCATTTACAAACAGTTCCACTGCATCTCCCGATGAAACCACATAAACAGGTTTTCTCACATCCGGAGTATAATTCCAATGACCAATAATATGAGTATGATAGTTTTCCACATCCACCCATCCGTCCCACATTACCTTGTGTGCAAAGAAGCCATCCTTAGGGATTCTCAACGGATCCACCACACCGCTCCGGCGATAATTCTCGGCACCACGTCCATAAGTTTGCGTATCGGAAAACACAATCTTCGCACCTCCTGAATTGACACGCCGGCCTGTTCCGGGACGCTCACGCCACAAATCATACCAACGTCGGACAAATTCCACAGCCAGCCTGTCCTGATTCTGATTATATGCTCCGGCATCCTGTCCTTTGTGCAAAGGACCATCTCCCTGTTTATGAAACGGATAACTATATTCGTCCCAATATTTACGCAACCCCTCATCACGACAATATTCAGTCTGAATCATAGGATGATGTTCACTTTTATTCACATAAAGCATTTCACCACCATATTCAGCCTCACGGATATCCAGCATCTCCCGGGAACCTATCGCCCTTCCTCCGTACGGATCATACTGATCCCGTATGGCAATCATCTCAACCATGTGCTCACGGCTGATTGATTCATTTCCCGATTCATAAAATAAAATACTTGGATTATTACGCATATAAATAATGACATCCCTCATCAACTCTTTCCGTTGTTCCCAACGTCTGCCGGTCGCATCTTTTTCCGCATCTCCTGCAGGCAACATCTGTATCACCCCCACACGGTCACAAGATTCCACATCCTGTTTCCAGGGAGTGACATGCATCCACCGAAAAAGATTGGCATTATGCTCAATCATTAATCCGTTAGAGTAGTCACTCATCCAAGGCGGTACAGACATTCCTACTCCCGGCCATTCATTACTGGACCGTTGCGCATATCCCTTCAACTGCAACACACGGTCATTGAGCCACACTTTTCCTTCTCCAAAACGAGTCTTGCGGAAACCTGTCCTGGTAACAACTTCATCCACTGGACGGCCATTCACCAACAGGGTAGTCTTCACATCATATAAATAGCCATAGCCCCAACTCCAAAAATGAAGATCTTTTAACGGTGCAGAAGCTTTCAATACAACTGTTTCTCCGGACTGCATTGTCGTTGGTTGTCCCCGGAATGTACTGACCCTTTTTCCATCATAATCATAAATGCTCACCTCATAATCCACATGAACGGACTTGCCATACTCATTCCGCACCTGTGACTCTGCATGAACAACCGCCTCACGGGTCTTTACCTTAATATCGGATGCATAGATGTAAGTCCCTGTAGTCTGTAAATTACTGTATAGAGGCAAGGTCTGGTATAATTTATCAGTAATGTGCAACCATACATTTTTAGGTACTCCTCCATAATTGGCATTGAAATTTCTATCATTCCACTGGAACAAACTTCCAGTCGAACGCTCCTTATACCTCCAGTCATTGTCTGTTCGGAGAGCAATCACATTCTCTCCACCAAAATTCAGAAACGGAGTCAGATCAAAGCCTACCGCCATCACCCCATTTTCATGCAATCCTATATGCTTGCCGTTCAAATAGAAATCCGCCGCCTGCCGTACTCCCTCAAACTCAATAAAGACCTTCTTCCCTTTTGCAGTCTTAGGGAGCCTGAAATGTTTTCTATACCAGGCTATAGTATCCGTCATTCCCCATATATGTACTTTAAATGCCTCATCTTCATTAAAAGCCCGGGGCAAAGTAATTTTTTTCCAGTTTTCATCGGAAAAATCCGTTCTTTCCGCCCCCGGCGTATCTCCGATATAAAGCAACCATCCAGGGTTGAAATTATATTTCTCACGGTTATTGCTCTGTCCGGATACGGGAAAAAGCAAAAGCATACATAATAAAATAAGTAAATTCTGTCTGTTCATGGTATTATTCATTGATTTATCAACAGCAAATGTAGAAAATCCACCTTGATACAAACCGCTCCCACGTTTCAAGATGTGGAACAAATGTTGCAAGATACGACTACAGAGTAGCTATCGGGAAATCCTGAACCAGTCGATATCAATAAATCCTTTGCGACCGGTCTTATTTGGATCAACGGCAAAAAATCCTATTTTTGAACCTATCCAACGTCCTTTGCCCATAGCATACTCGCCACCAGCCTTCTTCCATTTCTTTCCATCAATGCTGTAGGCATAGTTCACCTTGCTGTCTTTTATACTCATGCGTAGGTACACATCCTTTATATGCATCTCCGCAGGACGTCCCTTACGTGGAGTTCCTTTTTGTGTGGGTTTCAAGGTATCCACAGTTAACACCTCATCAGTCAAGTGAGTACGCATGGCATTCGGATTATGGCGTATCTGTAACTCGTAACCGTCCTCGGTACGTTGCAGACCCACAGACGAATATTCGGCCGACATACAGACAAGACCAACATACTGGTCTGAATTACGCGAACAAAAACTCAGCTTTGTGGTAGCTGTAAATTCATCAGCCGGTGTTTTCTGTAATAGCATATTCGGTACATACCACAGATTACTGACATCTCCAAGCTCAGGTAATGCATACGTAAACAGGCGGAAAAACCCCATACTTGTAGCTTGCCCGTAACTTTCTTTATAATCATTTTGCCATTGCCACTGCATACCAAGTTTTGATGAATCAAACTCATCAGTCTCCACAGGATTAACTATAGTCTTACTATCTGATTTCGGCTTACGGAATTTCCAGTAAGGCTCACCAGCATTCCCAATAACAGGCCATCCACTACTCCAATCGACAGGTTGTAAATGACACACGCGGCCATAAGGACCTTTATCCTGAAAATGTATAAACCAGTCTTCACCATATTTTGTATGTATCCATCCACCTTGATGAGGTCCATTCATCGTGGTTTTTCCGCGTTCCAATACACGTTTCCATTCATATGGACCATAAGGCGATTTACTGCGCATAGCCAACTGCCAGCCTCCAGCTACACCACCGGCAGGACAAAGAATCCAATACCAGCCGTCACGCTTATAAAACTTAGGCCCTTCGGTAGTAACATTGCCTGTAGCATCACCATCGAATACAATACATGGCTCACCTATGGCGCGTGTGCCATCAGCAGACAATTCACGTACAGTAAGCACACCATTAAAACCTATACGACTGTTAGCCCATCCATTGACAAGATAACAACGACCATCCTCATCCCACAACGGAGTCGTATCGATATACCCGAGACCTTCAACCACCATCACCGGTTTTTCCCATTCACCTGCAGGATCTTTGGTTTTCACCATAAAAATACCCCGATCGGGATCTCCCCAATAGATATAGAATTCGCCTGAATGATATCTTATACTCGGAGCATATACACCCATACCATGTTGTGTGCGCACAGAATCAGGAAACTGGCTACGCAAGGCGTGACCTATTATCCCCCAATTAACAAGGTCTTTACTGTGTAAAATAGGTAGCCCGGGCATACAGTTAAAAGAACTGGCTGTAAGATAATAATCATCGCCTACAGCTACCACATCGGGATCACTATAATCAGCATTTATCACAGGATTGGTATAGGTACCGTCCCCATTGTCGGGAGACCATACTTCTGAACAATACTGTGCGCTCACACTCAACGAGCAGACTAACGATAAAAACAACAAAATACATTTCATATCCAACAAATCGTTTTTAATTAATTATTGGTTCATATTCTTTATAGGTTGTAAAAGTAGAAAACACTCTTCGATACAAACCGTTCACACGTTGCAAGATATGGAACAAATGTTGCAAAATAAAACGACAGAGCCCGTTATAAGCTTATTTATATTGTGTAGGCAATACCCCAAACAGTTTCTTGAATGATTTTGTGAAATAACTAGGTGTATTAAAACCAACCTTATCAGCTATCTCAGCAATGGAAAGACCTCCCTCTTTCAATAATTCCGCAGCTTTACGAAGACGTACATTCTTCACAAAATCAGAAGGCGAACTTCCGGTGATAGATGTAATCTTCCGGTAAAGAGTGGCACGACTCATGCACATATCCCTACTTAAATCTTCTATGGAATATTCAGGATTACTAAGGTTCTTCTCAACCATATCCAATGCCTTCTTTATTAATTGTTCATCAGATGCTGAAATAGAATTCGCTTCTACTTTTCCTTCTTTCGGCAATGGATCTATCTCATGCCTTTGCTCCGGATTTTGTTCCAGTGGCAGAACAGTCTGTGCAACAATGGGCTTCCGTAATTTCATATACATCCGGCCCAATCCCCAAACAACCGATAAAACAACAAGTACATAAAACAAATACGCCCAACCTGTTTCATACCAAGCAGGCAGACACTGGATCATAACCGTCAATGTACTCTTACTCCACAGTCCGTTTTCATCTGTAGCACGAACTTCCAGTTCAAATTCCCCCTTTGACAAATCAGACAAGCCGATACTATTTTTCCCTGCCGGCAAGGTCACCCACTTATCGTTTCTTTGTTTATAACGATAAGCATATCTTACCTTATTTGTATTCAAATGATCAAAAGTTGAAAAAAACAATTCCACATTCCTCTCGTGAGGGGACAGTCTTATTTTCTCTTGATTATCCACTCCTATTTCAGAGAGGTTATTCATTTTGATGGATGTCAAACGCACCACGGGCTCAGGTATCCTCCTCTTTTTTTCGTTATAGTGAGGAAAAGTCACAATTCCACCTCGTCCACCCACGCTCATTTCTCCCCGAGGGCCTTTATACAATGATTGGAAATCTTCCAAATTTATCCAAGAATCAGTACAAGACATCATATTAAAGATATGTGTTCCGGGATGATAGACCATCACCCGCTGTGATGTAAGAATCCAAAGATTCCCATTGTCATCCGACTTTATATCCAAAACAGCATCCCCTGTCAATCCACAATCTTTTGTCCGGGAAATAAAATCATTCGTATCCGGAGAATAACTATACACGTTACCCTGTTTAGTACCCACCCAAAGATTGTTGTCCGGAGCGACAGTCAATACCGAATAATTTTCTCCAGTATCCTTTATTTGCAACCGGCTTTCTCCGGAAATTCTCCACAACCCTCTACTTTCAGTTGCAAAATAAACAACTCCTTCATTAGACGAAACGATAGCATTTATAAAACTAACATCATCACAAACTGTAGTCAATCGGTCTTCCTCCAAGCTATACCGAAATAAATGGTAAGTAGTCCCTATCCAAAGATTTCCATGGTGGTCATCATGCAAAGCACGGATACGCTCACCTTGTTTAATGGGTATGGCACATACGATGGATTCAAAAAGCCGGTTCTCCTTATACCGAATTAAAATTACCGAATGATCCCTTACCATATAGAGTCCCTCTCTGTCCGATGGCCTCTCAAAGAAAAAAGAGAGCTCCCTGTCATTCTCAACAACAGATATACGATCTCTCTGGGGATCATAAGCATATAGTCCCAATTTCTTTTGCCTGATCCAATAATAATTTTTCTCTTGAGAAAACTGCATAGGAGACGCGATTACCCCCAAATTTTGCTTTACCCCTTCCATAGACAAAGGAAGCACTTCATTAGGAAGAAAAGAAATAATGAAAGAAGAAGGATAATAACCTGTCACCCATAAGTTTCCGGATTGATCGGAAAGAATCTTTGTGAGGATTTTCCTGTCAGCTGATAATAAACGAGAGAGATCTACCTTATCCAAAGATGCATCGTCCGTTATTTTATAGGCATATAAGTTATCTGCCGCAGTCACCCACAAATATCCCTTAACAGAATCTTGTATGATATGATGAAGCTTTCGGGTATCGGAGTTAGAAGACGCATTATCCACTGTTTGCAATCCAAACATTTTGTCTGTATCCTGTGCCTTGGGATCAAAACGTACAATACCTTTTCCCCAAGTAGTAACCCAATAATACGGGGTGTTATGATCTTCCGTCATGCTTGTGGGATACTCATCATAGGGCCAAGGATATGAAATAAAAGAGTCCTTTACCTTATCATAGCAAAAAAGCCCACCTTTTGCTTGAGTTACCCAAACTTTCTTTTTCTTATCCTCATAAATAGAATTGACGGTATTCTCCTGTCCTTTCCATGTAAGAATGTATTTTCCAATTCTTTCCCCTGACGCATTGTATCGAAACAGGTGCCTGTTAGTCGAAATCCAGATCATACCATCAGACGTCGCTGTCATTGTAGTTATAGTCCAACTCTTTATCGTTTCATCAGCAAGTGCCCTTATCTCATAATCTGTTTTTGACAAAATATAGACACCACGCTTCGTTCCAAACCATATTTTCCCTTCACTGTCTTCAGTAATACACGTCACACTGTTGTTTTCCAAGACTCCCGGATTCTTGAAATCAGAACGGAATACTTTCACTATATATCCATCATCACGGCACAAGCCTCCCCCCTCAGTACCATACCACATATATCCTTCCGAATCCTGGAAAATACAAAGCAATTCTTTGGTCGGCAACTGTTCCGAATTAGGAAGGCTTCTTACTATCATATCAAATGCTTTGACCGGAACGGCATTTATCCGCACAGTCAATAACAAAATAATGATTGGTAATAATATCCTTCCTATGTTTTTCATATTCTTCACGCAAGTACTCCTGTTAAAAACAAACGAATACAAAGCTAGGAAGAAATTCAAGAATTTGCAACTTGTCGGTTTAATTAAGTACTTAATAAAGAAAATATGGTTATTGAACAAATGAATTTTGTTCAATAACCATATTTCTGACATTTTCAGACTTTAAAAACATGACTGTAAATATTAAAAATTCACGACAAAATACTATAAATTTAATCTTTTATTATCATATCCTTATCAGCTAACATACAACTAAACCATCTAAATTTATATTTTATATATCATAATTTAAGACCATCACGAATCCACCACGAGGAAGACATTTTATTTCCATATTCTGTGTTTTCTCAGATAATATAATATTTTTTTCTATAAAGATATCTTTATCAGAAGAGCCATCGCTAAACAAAGTTATTTTATCTCCCTTATTATACAACTCCTCCAATCTTACAGAAAGCATTCTAGCTTCATCAGTACCATTAATACCTGCAATATACCAAACATCGCTTTTGCGTCGTGCCATTACCACTTCCACACCAGGATAACCAGATAAAAGTTTTGTATCATCCCACGAAGTTGGTAATTCCGATAGAAGTTTCCGGACTTCCTCTGGCAATGCATAATAAACAGAAGGTTTGTCCGGCATATGTTGTAAAGCTGATTCAAAAATTATTGGTAATGCCAACTCGTGGCTATAGGAAGTAATGTGTGGATACTGCGAATCAGAAAATGTTCCCGGAGTATAATCCATAGGTCCCACTACGTTCCTTGTAAAAGGTAAAGTTGCATTATGTTCTGCTGCCCGCTCGGTCAGCATCGAATTATTATTATACCATTCCGCACCATATACACCCTCAACTGACATCATATGAGGATAAGTACGTTGCCATCCACGAGGAAGGGTAGCTCCATGGAAATTAAGCATTAATTTATACTGTACCGCATCTTCAAGCAAATCAATAAAATAATTCATTGTAGTAACGCTGTCACCTGAGAAAAAATCCACTTTAATACCTGCAACTCCCATATCACTCAACCATTTATACTCTCTTTCTCTATCTTCTTTTTTATTTAATCGGAAAAGAGGGCCGGGGCCAATCCAAGCAGTACTAGAATTATACCACATTAACGGTTTAACTCCTTTTTTCAAAGCATACTTTACAGCATCTTGAATATTTCCTCCATTCCCCATTTCATTCCATTCCCAGTCAATCAAAGTATAAGGCCATTTCATATCAGCAGCCAAATCAGTATAATCCTTGACTTTCTGATAATCCTTTGTACCATGGTTATATGCCCAATATATCCATGATGCTATACCACTATTTATCCATTCCGTATTTCTCACTTTAGAAGGATCAGAAACATCTGTCACCAATGTAGACTCCACAACATCCGCCAATGTTCCAACAATAAGTAATCTCCAAGGAGAGTCCCATGACGATGCTTGCATAAGCATATTATTATCTGCTAAGCGTACTTGATAATTATCTGGATTATCTCCATTATATAAAAGAGAGCCACAATGACCACGTCTAATATTGGCTTCCGTTATCAACATAAATACAGAATCTCGTGGCTCTACAAGTCCAGGATATCCCCAAAGGTTAACCTCTGGATGCCCAACCAACTTTCCATCAGTTGACATCGGGAAAAAACATTCATAAGAAACGTCATATTGTTGCATCCATCTTTTAGTTCCTCTCGGTATAGTGTAGGTAGTATATTCATCAATAATATGTTCTCGTGTTACAATAGTGTCAAGATTATATTTAAAAGCAATCCCGTCATTATATACTCTAAATATGACTCTCAAAATCTGTCCTTTATCATTTTCCAAAAAATAGGTTCTCTCAGAAGCCTTGTTTATACAAAGACTCCGTTTGCCAGTTATCATCCTATAATCATCAACTATATATTTTATATCAGAAACCGACTTTATTCTCTGATTTGTTGTGAACTTTTGTTTTTCAGTTTCAATCCCTAATTTGGATTGACAAAGAATACTATCTCCTTTATAACTCACTGTAAAAACTATCTCCCCATAAGAATTAGTCATTACAGGTTTCACTGTTATTTTTAGATTTCCATCAGGAGATACTGTATCCAGTGTTGTGGGCTGACATGCACTAAATAGCACGACAATGAATACCAAACATAATATTTTCAGTAATTTCATGTTCTCTTCTTTTTCTATTTTACTAATTTATTTATAATTAAAAACAGAGTGTACACAAAATAAAAGCTCCTATAATTGTTGGACAAAATTTTGAATACACCCTTTTATAAAACTTAATATCCTGGATTCTGAACTAGATTAGGATTTAACTGAATTTCAGATAAAGGTATGGGCCATAACTCGCTTTTACCAGGAGTAAATACTCTTCTAGAACAAATAGCATAGCCATTTTCATCTACTGCACTGGCTGTATAATTTTCAGGATCTGTTGTCAACTTCATTCCTGTAAATTGTCTGTTCAACTCTTCTGATGCCGTACCCCATCTTAAGATATCATAATAATGCAAGCCTTCAAATGCAAATTCCACAGTACGTTCTCTGCGAATTATATTTCTTAATGCATCTACATTTGTTTCTGTTACAGCTGGCATATTAACAGAAGCACGCCCTCTCACTTTATTTATTGTCTCATTCAATAAAGATTGTGTTATCACATCACCGGCCTCCATTTTAGCTTCCAAATAACTTAATAAGATTTCCGGGTAACGAATCAGCGTAAAGTTACCACCATAGTTCATTAAATTTCCTTCAAAACCACCATCCAAAAATTTTGCAATACAATATCCAGTCCATACAGCATATCTTCCAAAACGATCAGGAGAATCACTAAAAGGGTCTGAAATAAAAACCTTTCCTTGAAATGAACTTTTGCCATTAACCATTACAGTATAAAGCAAACGCGGATCACGATTATCATAAGGATTATCTTCATCATATAAAGGAGATTCCTCAATAGTTTCTCCATCTATACATTCAAACCTCTTTACTAATTCATTGTAAGGATTATATGAATGCCACCCACCATTTGCTTGAGGATATAAATATTGCGGCAATACATGGTAAAAATCATTTTCTACATATTGTGAAGCTAAAAGAATTTCTTTGCTATATTCACTCTGTTCCCAAAATAGTTTTTGAAAATCCGGTTCAATAATATAGACATCCGAATCTATTATCTTTTTATAAATAGACACAGCATCTGCCCATTTTTTCTGTCCCATCAACACACGTCCCAAAATGGCATAAGCTGTTCCCTGAGTCATTTTCCCTAATTCAGAATCAGGCAAAGTCACAGGAAGCGACAAAGCACTTTCTTTTAATTCATTTTCTACAAAACTCCATACTTCATTTACCGGAGTTCGACTTACACTATTTGCTTCTTCCATTGAGAGCACAGTAGTCACAAGAGGAACATCTCCCCAAAACGTAGCTAAATAAAAATAATGATAAGCACGTAATGTACGAACATCTGCAATCATTCGTTTTTTAATTGTGGTATCCATATCAATATCATCAATGTGATCCAAAAAATTATTGCAAGTTACAATAGTTTTATAAGTCTGACTCCAATATTCATTTGTCACCCAATAAGAAGATGTTAAAGAACCATCAGTCACACCGTCAGGACGCCCCTCACCTTCACCGCCAAAACCAGCCATTAAATCTAGCCAAAGCATAGTTCTAGGAGCCCAGAAAGTATTACTAACCCAACCACTGCCATGATTATAACAAGCTGTCCAAGCCATTATCGCATCTTTTTCATTTTTCCAAAAAGTTTGGTCAGAAACTTTATCTAAAGGTTGCTTATCAAAAATATCAGAACAAGACACCGTTGCCCCATTCAAAATTATTGCTCCCAAAGAAGCCAATACTGTACGTTTTATATTTAAAATTTTCATAATTCACTTTTTAAGGTTAGAATTTAAGATTAATACCAAGCGAATAAACAGCTGTAATAGGATAAAAACTTTGGTCTTGACTTAATTCTGGATCCCACCCTTTATAAAAATCACTGATACAGAACAAGTTTTGTCCACTAAAATAAACACGTGCTTTCTCTATGTTTACTTTTTTCGTAAGGTGAGTTGGCAATGTATAACCTATCTGCAAATTCTTGGCTCTAAGGAACGTGCCATTACGCAACCAATAACTAGAAGTCATGATTGTACCCGCTCCTTCATTCAAAGCTGTTAATTTAATATACTCTGCATTTCTATCCGGATTTTCTTCCGTCCATCGATTTTCCATTTGCCAACGCTGAATATTACCATTGTTATAGAAAGCATAAGCTTGATAATTTCCCATTTTTTTCTTAAATCCTCCTAAACCTTGAAGTAATAAAGAGAAATCGAAATTTTTATATTCAGCAGATACAGTAAGGCCATAACTAAATTTAGGAATTGTAGACCCTAGTACCTTTCTATCATAAGTAGCATCCACCTGTCCATCAGGCACACCATTAGGACCACTAATATCTTTATATCTTACAAACCCAGGTTCCGCATTATAAGGTTGTTTCGGATACTTATCAATATCCTCCTGATTTACGAATAAGCCATCAGCTACATAACCATAAATTGCGTCTAAAGATTCTCCAACAAACAATCCTTTATCAATATCCTGCTGCTTACCATTAGCTAAAGAAGCCACTCTATTCTTGAAATAAGAAAAATTGGGAGCTAAATGCAATTTCAAATCACCAATCTGAGTATTATATCTAAGATTGAATTCCACACCAGTATTTTTAACTGAAGCAGCATTAACTTCTGAAGGTGTCATTCCCAAAATATTGGAAGCCGAAACATTATAGAGAATATCAGAAGTACGTTTATCAAAATAATCAAAAACAAAATCCAATTTGCCACCTAAAATTGTAAAATCAAAACCTAGATCAAATACCGAAGTCGTTTCCCAAGTTATATCATGATTAGCTAACGTTGTAACTGCAGCTCCCGAAGACATAGTATTACCAAAAGGATAATTAATACCTAACGACAAAACATTTTGATAAGGATAATTTCCGATATTCTGATTACCCAACTTACCCCAAGAGACTCTAAGCTTCATATTATCAACCCAATGCAAAGTCTCTTTAATAAAATTCTCTTCCGAAATCCTCCATCCCAAAGAAACAGACGGGAATAATCCCCAACGTCCATCAGTAGGGAAACGAGATGTTCCATCATACCGAGCATTTAGTTCTAACAAATACTTGTCCATCAACGAATAATTGATGCGACCGAAAAAAGAACGTAATCCCCATTCTGTACCCGATCCTGAAGCTGTCTGTCCATTAGTTGATCCTGCATCTAATTCATGCAATAAATCATTTGGAAAATCTTTACGATAGCCATCTCCCCAATTCTGTTTATATTCTTCTTGAGAAACACCTAATAGAATATCAAAATGATGTTCTTTTATGCTCTTACTATATCTACTTAAGAATTGAAGTGTTGTTAATGTCGTATTACCATTTGATACATTCAAACTATTTGGAGAAAAAGTTTTATTCTCATCAAAAACTAAAGTTGAAGCATATCTTTTGTTATAATAATTAGAATAATTGTATCCTACTTTACCACTAAAAGATAATCCTTTTAATGGTTCCCATGTCAACTCCATTCCTCCAGTAAAATTCTTATTACTATCTTTGCGGAATGAATCACTGTCCAACCAACCTTCCGGACAGAATAAATCTTGATAACCATACGTACCATCACTTTTGCGCCCTGGTATAGCAGCATACTCGCGAACAGCTAAACCAATCATTCTGCTCATATCTCCATCTCCTGTATAAGGTTCATCGATTGTTGAAGAATATCCACTTAAATTAGCCTTTAAATGCAAATTACTCAGAATTTGATTATCTATGTTCAGTTGAAAATTATATTTAGAATACGAATTTTCTGCTACAATACCATCTTGATGCAGATAGCCTATAGAAAATAAATATGCTAATTTTTCTCCACCACTGCTTAAAGTTACATTGTGTCCTGTTTGAAATCCGCTACCAGAAGTTACCAAATCTTTCAAATGATTTACATTTGGATAATTATCCGGATCCGTTCCATTTCTGAACTTTTGAATTTCTTCCGGTGAATAAGTAGCAGAAAGTCCATCATTTTCATCTGCTTCATTTCTCATTGCAGCGTAATCCCAAGAATCTAAAAAATCTGGAAGTTGTGTTGCTGATTGCCACCCTATATATCCATTGTAAGATACTTGAGTTTTACCTTTCTTTCCACGCTTTGTTTCAATCAAAATCACACCATTGGCAGCTCTCGTACCATAAATGGCAGCAGAAGCTGCATCCTTCAATACAGAAATACTTTCAATATTATTAGGGTCAACATCGTTCATTGAACCTGAAAGACCATCAATTAATACCAAAGGATCCGAACCAGCACTAGAAAAAGTTCCAACTCCACGAACTTTTAAGGAAGCTTGATCTCCCCCAGGACGTCCAGAAGATTGAGTAACCATTATGCCACTGGACAAACCTGCCAAAGCTTGTGAAGTTTGAGTTATAGGACGACTGTCTAACGATTCAGAAGTCACACTTGATACAGATCCTGTCAGATTCACTTTTTTCTGTACGCCATATCCCACAACCACCACTTCATCCAGAGTTTCTGTATCTTCCTTCAATACTACATTAAGTTCTTTATTTCCAGAAGCTTTCACTTCTAGAGAAACATACCCAATATAAGTAATCTGTAAAACGGCATCTTTCGGGGCATCCAACACAAACCGCCCATCTATATCTGTAATTGTACCTATTGACTGACCCTTCACCATTACATTGGCACCGATGATCGGTTCACCAGTTGCATCCTTTACAATACCTGTGATCTTATTTGCTTGCTGGGCTGCTTCCCCATCTTTCGCCTTGCTCATCAGCATGATATTCTTACCCTCCATGGCATAATAAATATCAGTACCTTCAAAAACCTTATTCAACACTTCGGCTACAGATTTATTTTGCGCATTCACCTTCACATTGCGCTTCAGATTCACCTCGTTTACATTATATACAAACAGATAATCTGTCTGTTTTTCTATTTCACTGATTACCTTGCCTGTTGACATGTTATCCGCCACAACAGTCACCTTCATTGTCTGAGAATAAGACTCAGTGGCAAAAGCTGTTCCGGCAAAGACAAACAGGGCTAAGAGTGTGTTTCTCATCATACGGAATAAATGTTTAATTTCTACAATAGATTCCTGATACAAAATATTTTTCATATATTTGCATTACTAATTTTAGGTTCAACTTAAGATTATTTGAGAAAAAAATTGTCAATACGTAATTGACGTTTCCATGGGATGGTGTTGCAGCACTATCCCATTTCCTTTTTAGACCAGGTGTGTTATTTCATAGGCATATTCTCTTTTAAGGGTTAATTAATTGTTATCACATTCGTCTCATCATCCTTTGTATAAGTAAACTTATTATTGAGTCTCAAAACTTTCAGTACGTGTTCCACCCCATCTTTCGTGCGGAATTTACCTGTATAACGGTTCTTTAAAATCCGGGTATTATTTACCACAATATCCACCCCATAATACAGTTTCAGTTTCTCTATCATATCACGTACGGATATATCATTAAAACAAAGCAAGCCCTCACGCCACAAAAAATAATCGGCCTCCTTGATGCGTCCTTTTACCAGTCTGTTGCCTTTCAAGCTGGCCATCGTGTTCGGTTCCAGCCTCATTCCACTGTTATTCGAACCGGGCACTAAAATTTCGACAGCACCTTCCAACAAAGAAGTTTCCCATACGCTATCCGCTGCATAAGCCATTACATTGAACTCTGTACCCAGCACCTTCACATTACATTTGTTCGTCTCTACAATAAAAGGCTGTTCCACATTCTTTGTCACCGCAAAGTAACCCTCACCATCCAATTTCACATTTCGGATATCCCCTTTGAAACTTCCCGGGAAAGTCAAGGTACTGCGTGAGTTCAACCAGACTTTCGTACCATCCGCCAACATCAATTCCGCCCGTTGGCCCGCCGGCACATAAATGGACTGCCATGTTTTGTCTTCCGGTACCTGATGTTTTCCTGTCCAATAATGTGTACCCAACAAGACGATCGCCAATACCGCTGCTATCTTGGCAGCTTCCATACATATTCCGCGTAACGAGAAATGTTTCCTTTCCCGGCTATTCTCCTCCGCCACAGGTTCCGTACGCCACAATGCCATGTCATGCAACTTCCGTTGTGCCATATATTCACGCATATTCTCAGGATTTTCCTGTATCCATCCGGTCACACGCTGCTTTTCGACTTCAGTAGCATTTCCGGCTATATATTTTTGCAATAATTCAGGATTCATATTCTATGCTGTTTTATTAGAAACGATTCAAGAAGAAATTACCCTAAAAGAAAATGAAGAAAAATATATAAAAATCATTTTTGTCCTCAAAAACATCCGTATCCCCATCCGGTCAGGCTTAATAATAAAAGAAGAAATAAAATAAAGGAAGATAATCTTTTAAAGTCACCCGCAGTACTTTCAATGCTTTTGATATATGATATTCCACCCCCTTTATAGAGATTTCCATCTCTTCGGCAATCTCTTTATTAGATTTATTTTCAAAACGGCTCAAAATAAACGCCCGTCGCGTCTGTTCCGACAAGGTGCTTAAAGTAGCACTAATGATTTTTTCCACTTCTTCCGAAAAAATCTCATCAGGATTGCACGCTTCCAAGGCAGACATACGGATAGACAATTCCTGTTGTTGCCAGTCGGCCATCACTTCAAAAGCACTGCGTTTTACCTCCTCGTGCTTTAGATAGTCCAAAGCCTTGTTCTTCAAAATTGCCAGTAACAACGGTAAGATATATTTCTCTTCAACAAGCTCGGCCTTCAACTTTTCCCACAACTTTATTAATGCCTCGGAGGCAATATCTTCTGCTGCCAAATCATTATGAACATATGATTTGGCAAAGAAAAAAGACTTCTTATAATAAGAGGTATAGATATCATTAAAAGAATTTCCAGGCATTTTGCTCATTTGTATATCGGTTGTGCTTTTCATCCATATTACGATGGTAGAGCAAAGTTAGTAATAAACCTTCGATAAAAACAAAATTATCCTGTTAATTCTTTCTCTTATATGCTATGAGCTTGCCTTATATGCAATCGCCCTCCACCGTCAGACTAAGTGGCAAAGAGGGAAAGTTGCCATAAATATAAAGTTCACGGACAAACACCCCTATACTGTCCGACTGGAAGAAAACTTTCAACTGTAAAGTATCTCCCGGAGCAGCATGATACTTGGAGCATCTCGTGTCCAGACAATCACAAGAAGAAACAATGTAATAAATATGTAAACTGTCACTTCTCGTGTTTTTATAGATAAAAACGCCACCACTAAAAAAGTCGAACAAACAAATCGCTAAGCAATCTTTTTTCATTTATTTCGCCTTATGCGATTCCCCCTGAAAAATCCTTCAAAAGCTTCATCCCTCCCGCAAACCCTTTGCCGGAGGGCGTTCCGGCTGAAAGATCACACCGGGAAAAAGCTTCAGGCCGCGGAAGAATCCTTCAGCTTCACCAGCCGGTACACATTGCCATACTCGGTATGAATGCGTTGTATTCCTAATGCAACCATCATCCTGCCCAACCGATTCGGAGTCACCCCGCGCATGGCTGCCGGATAATGTTTCTGCAAATAATTGAACAAATCCGTCGTGGTATAGGGCTTGGACAGCTCCCCTTCTTGCGGCATCCGGAAACAATGCAAAAACAGTTCCTGCTCGGCAGGCATTTTATAAAAATTCCGATTGCTATGCTGTATCTCCTTCTCTTCCTCTTCCGAGAACCAGTAACGCTCTCCCCCGACTAACTCCGCTTTCAACTGAGCGAACAATTGCGCATGATCGGGCGGTGTGCAGTCAATCTTATCATCCACCTCCGCACAAAGAAAACGGCGGCTTCCTGTGGGATCAGTCAGCAGGTCCGTCATATTGGACGTACCGATGAAAGAGGCGATACGAGGCAGATGACTGAATGCCGGACGATGTGCCCTGCGGAAAGTTAGTGTGGTCATCTGCATCAGATTCTTCAAAGCAGGCATCTGTCCGGCACGGTACTTATCGAACTCATCCATATTGATCAGTCCGAAAAGCGAAAGTTTCTGTTCACATCCACTCTCGCTCGTCAGGTCGAACTTGTCTATATAATAAGGTGTAAGTTCCTTAGGCATCAAAATCTTGCAAAAAGAAGACTTGCGCTTCCCCTGCTCACGGCTCACCAACATAGGCGCCACCGCATTGGCGCAATCCTGTGCCTGCCCCAGCCATTGGGCAGCAACACCCAGCATCCAACGGTGAAACCCTTTCACCCACATCGGTTTACGCGATATACGCACGGCCAGCGGAGTAACACGATCCACCCCGTCCCATTGAGGCAAGTGGTTCATATAATGCAGAAAAGGATGATAGTTTTCCACCTTTCTGGAATGGAGCAAACGGCTCACATCCTTATCCCAGCAATTGATGCCGCCGGTACGCGCCTCCAGGCAGAATGTATTCAAATCACGTTGAGCCACTATACCATACTCTTCATCCGGCATCTCTTTTCCACGATACTCCGTCTGTTCGGTGAGAAGGTTATAACGAAAATCATACCGTGCGGTCAAAAAGCACTGCAAGGCCTCCAGCATATTCTCCGGTTTCTTGCGCCCCGATTTGCCAGAAACCGCCTTTTCATCGATAGTTTCTGCCATACCAACTGCCTCGACAGCCGCTGGAAGAACAGTTTTGCCCACCGTTTCCATAGCCATTGAAGGCAACACTCTTTCCGGATTCGCACTTTTTCCCACGCATATCCTCATTTTCATACTCTTTTTGCACCAATTCAGTAATTTTTCCACTAATTTTTTCATCCTTTTTCATTATTTGGGGTTGTGTAATATCACAAAGATAACATACAAAATACTCTTTTACAAGCATTTACTACACACTACTGCAAAAAAGTGACTAAGCGAAAATAACTGGGAAATTATTCGTTTTTATCAAGACTATTTCATACTTTTGCACCGTCAAGTTAATCATTTCACTGGAATGATGAAGTTTCATCACTTGAGTGATACAACTTCATCACTTTAGTGATATAATTTCATCACCCAAGTGAAATGATTAACTTGAAAGGAAGTTGCAGCAAACTCTTCCGTACAAGAAAGCATAAACAACCGGATAAAAACAAATAAGCGAATGGCTATCAAATTTGAATTTTATGAATCACCCAATACGATAGGTACGCGCAAGAAGCGCTATCATGCCCGTGTAGTAAACTGGCAGCGCATCAACACCGACTATCTGGCACGGGAAATACAGTACGGCTCCTCGCTCACCGTGGCAGACATCAAGGCAACCATCATCTCGCTCAGCGAGAAACTGGCCTATTACTTGAAAGACGGCGCCCGGGTGCACATCGAAGGGATAGGGTATTTCCATATATCGCTTACCTGCCCCGAGACACGGACACCAAGCTCCACACGTGCCAACAAGGTGAAATTCAAATCGGTGACATTCCGTGCGGACAAATACCTGAAGCATCAGTTGAGCGACGTTAAGACCGAGCGTTCGAAATACAAGCCGCACTCCATGCCGGTGACAAAAGAGAGTATAGACGAGGCATTGACGGAATACTTCCTGACAAACAGCGTGCTGACACGCCGGAAGTTTGAATCGTTATGCGGACTGACACGTGCCACTGCAGGACGTTATATCGCCCAACTGGCGAAAGACAAAAAACTGCGCAATATCTCCATTCCACGTAACCCCATCTATGAACCGATGCCGGGATTCTACGGAAAAGAGAAACTGCCCGAACCGAAGAACGAAACGGAAAACGTATCGGCTACAAACGACACGGACCTGACAATAAAGTAAATATACAACGAAACAATATAATAGAAAACTTCTACAAACGAAGCTCAAACCATAAAGAGCTGAAACTTCTACACTAGGCTGAAGGAATTCCGGGAGGAAATCCTTCAGCCGCTTTTCTTTATTGACGAGCGTTTGCGAAGAGGCTGAAGGATTTGAAGGAAAAAACTGGGAAAACTTCGGGAGAGGTACTTTTCAGCCCACCAGCCATACCAGCATGGGCAAATAATCCTTTAAGGAAACACGAAGCAGCTTCAATGCCTGCTGGATGCGGTAAGCCACCGTCTGTGGTGACACATCCAGCACTTCGGCAATTTCTTTATAACTCAGTTCCTTAAAGCGATGCATCACAAAAGCCTCCCGATAACTGTCGGGCAGAGCAGCCATCGCCTCCTTTATTTTCCGGTCCAATTCCTCAAAACGAGCATAGTCCACTTCACACAATGCCGCCTGTGTCCTCTCATAAAAGGCAGCTTCAGCCTTGGTTTTCACCTGTTCCCGCGTCAAGTGGTTCAAGACCCTCCGATAAGTCATTTTGAACAAATACTGATTCAATGAAGACTCGATTATCAAATCCCCACGATTCTCCCATAGCCATAACATTACCTCCTGAACAATCTCTTCGGCATCTTCCAACGATACCAACCGGTGGGCATAGGCACACAGCATAGGATAGTATCTTCTGAATAAATGGTCAAAAGCATTACCATCCCCCTGTCGGAGAGCATTAAGCAAAGACAAGTCTTCGACGGTATGATTCATAGTATAATAACTGTTTTCCTTGCGCACAAAGATAGCGGTTTTTATCGGAAAAAACTTTTTTTTGAAAAAAAAGCATTTTTCGTTTAGATACCTTTCATTCTCGCTTGTCTTAATAATATAAAGGAAGAAATTAAAGCATAATTTATGGAAAACCATACCGATATAGAAACTTTGTTAACTAAATATTTCGAAGGGAAAACCACTCCTCCGGAAAATGAACAGATAGAAGCATGGCTGAATGCCGACGAGGAACATTTACATATAGCCAGGCAGCTGAATACGCTCTATCTGGCTGTAGACACACAGCATATCACAAAGAAAATAGATACGGAAAAAGCGTTAGATAAGGTAAAAAGCAAAACAAAAGTTAGAAACCTGTCCTGGTGGGGATGGACACAACGCATTGCGGCCATCCTGTCCGTTCCCCTCCTGATAGGTGTATTGGCTCTGTATCCGGGCAGACGGCAGCCGGTAGTCACCGCTCAAATGGTGGAAATAAAAACCAATGCAGGCATGACTACCTCCGTCCTGTTACCGGACAGCACGGTAGTTCACCTCAATTCGGAATCCTCCCTCCGCTATCCCACCTTTTTCGCCGGCGATGTACGCCAAGTGGAGTTAAACGGTGAAGCTTATTTCGATGTGACCCATCATCCCCGGAAACGATTCATCGTCTCCACCCCTCATCATTCTCAGGTGGAGGTGTACGGAACAAGTTTCAATGTGGAAGCATACGGTAATGAAACTCCCATTTCCACCACGCTTATCAAAGGCAGCGTAGGGTTTATTTATAAGAATAACAAAGGAAAATTTCAAAAGAGTATGCTCTCCCCCAGACAGAAGTTAGTTTATTCCCCACAAACCGGGGATATCAAGTGCTACGTCACTTCGGGCGAATCGGAGATTTCATGGAAAGACGGTAAGCTCATCTTTAATGACACTCCGCTGGATGAAGTGCTGCACATGCTTGGCAAGCGGTTCAATGTGGAATTCGTATTATCCAACAAAGAACTAAAAGGCTGTTCGTTCACAGGAACATTCACCCATCAGCGCCTGGAGCGTATTATGGAATATTTCCGGATTTCTTCCCGTATACGATGGCGGTACATTGACAGTGCAGATATAAAGACGGAAAAGCTGAAAATAGAAGTGTACTAATATACGTTTAACCCTTAATTTAAATACTAGAAAAATGAACAGACAACAGGCTCCCTAAACAAAAAACATACGGGAGGATATTGGCGTATCACCCCGTATGAAAAATCATCTTTCTATGCTTGTTTGGCGACAAGCAAAGACAACATTTTATTAACTTTATCTCAATTACAAAATTATGAAAAATTATTTTAGCGTCCAATTATTATGGATGATAAAGTCGTGTAGGTTAATCTTAAATAAAACTCCATTACCTATGAAACTAAGTGTACTCTTTTTAATCTGTTCGTTAAGTATGACTTATGCGACAGAGTCGTATGCGCAAAAGACCATGATCAGTCTTGAAGTACGTAATGAAACAGTTGGCACTGTGTTGGAAAAGCTGAAAAAAGAATCGGGGTTTGATTTCTTCTTCAACAATAAACACGTAGATCTGAAACGTATTGTATCAGTTTCGGCAAACAACAATAATATATTCAAGATACTAGACCAGATCTTCGCAGGGACGAATGTGAAGTATTCAGTGCTTGAAAAGAAAATTATTCTTTCTACTGAGATTGTGCAAGGAATACAGCAAGGACAAATTAAGGTGACAGGTATTGTAAAAGATGCGAATGGCGAACCGATAATCGGTGCCAATGTCATCGTAAAAGGCCAGTCAACAGGTACAATCACAGATATAGACGGGCGGTTCGTTCTGGATACTCCAAAAGATGCCATTTTACAGATTACTTATATCGGGTATGTTTCTCAAGAAGTGAAAGTTTCCGGAAAGAAAGAACTTAATATAATATTGAAAGAAGATACAGAAACTCTTGACGAAGTGGTGGTAGTAGGCTATGGTACGATGAAAAAAAGAGACATTACAGGATCTGTCAGCTCCGTCAATACTTCCGTCCTCACTGCTGGATCTACTCCATCCGCAGCCGATGCTTTACAGGGTAGAATAGCTGGTGTAAACATCCAGAAGAATGCCGGACGTCCGGGAGGGAGTTATAGTATTCAGATCAGAGGTGTCAGTTCCATTAAGAATAAAAATAGTGGTCCTTTATATGTCATTGATGGTATTCCTACTTCTGAAGGAATGAACGACTTAAACCCCAGTGATATTGAAACTATAGATGTATTGAAAGATGCTTCAGCTACGGCTATATATGGTTCCCGTGGCGCTAATGGTGTAGTAATTGTAACAACCAAGAGAGGAGAAAAAGGCAAAGTATCCATTCAGTATGAAGGAAATGTAGGTTTTAAAGAAGCCAGTCATTTACCTGAGATGATGGAAGGAGATGAATACGTAAAATTTCGTACCGATTTATACCATCAGTTAGGCCGGAGCACGGATCGTAGCAATGCTGAATTCTTTACTCCGGAAGAATGGAACAGAATAGATCATGGTATTTATACAGACTGGGTTGATTTAGTATTACGTAAAGGCTTCCAAACCAGCAATACCATTACAGCTTCAGGCGGCGATGATAAAGGAACTTTCTCTATCGGTTTGGGACAATTAAAAGAAAACGGAACAATTGAAGGGCAGGATTATGATCGATATAATATGCATCTGAATATCAACCGGAAATTTACAGATAAATGGGAAGCAGGAGGAAGTTTGTATTTCACTTACAGCATTCAAAATGAAGGGAGTTATGAAACATTGCGTTCCGCCTTCCGGTTACCTTCCGTAGCGGCTCCATACGATGACGAAGGAAACATGTTATTTCGCGTATTCCGTAATGATGCCGTAACTAATCCCCTTTATGAAAGTACAGAAGATGGTGAATGGCGTGAAAAAAAACGATTCCGCGCTTTCGGTAATATCTACCTGAAATTCGAACCCATCAAAGGATTGAACTTCCGCACTCAATTCTCGCCACAAATGTTGAACAAACGCAATGGAGAATATTATGGTATGTGGTGCAAGAATGGAGGAGCTGGAAAAACCGACAATACAAGTGCCGTATATGAAACCAACAACCATTGGGGATATGTATGGGACAATCAAGCGACTTATGACAAACGTTTCGGAAAACATAGTCTGAATGTAAACCTTGTCCAAAGCATTCAATACCAACAATGGGAATCCTCTTATCAAAAAGCAAGAAACTTACCTTATAATAGTAAGTGGTATAACTTGGACGCAGTTGCATCAACCGATATTCAAGCATCACAAACAGACTATCAGCAGACTAGTCTTGCCTCATTTTTAGGTCGTATTCAATATTCATTTATGGATAAATATCTTTTCACTGTTTCGGGACGTTATGACGGCTCATCCAGATTGGCCGATGGTAATAAATGGGCATTTTTCCCCTCAGCCGCATTTGCATGGATGTTGGGTGAAGAGGAATTTATAAAGAAAGTGGATTTCATCAGTAGTTTAAAGTTGCGTCTTAGCTATGGTGTTACGGGCAACGATGCTGTTAGTATTTATGGGACACAGTCTAATGTGTCAAATAGGAATTACGATTTTGGAGGTGATGTTTCAACTTCTTATTATAAAAACGGTCTTGCTAATAGTAAATTAACTTGGGAACGGACACAGGAATTCAACATCGGTTTAGATTTTGGTTTCTTCAGAAACCGTATTAATGGTTCATTGGACGTATATCAACGCACCTCTAAAGATCTGATTATGGAACGCCAGTTACCTAGCGCCACAGGATGGACTTCTGTTTGGGACAATATTGGAAAGGTGAGAAATACAGGGCTTGAGTTATCTATAAATACAATAAATGTCCAAACAAGTGATTTTTCCTGGCAGACAAATATAATTTTTGATACCAATAAAAATGAAATCCTTGAATTGTACGGAGGGAAAAAAGATGATATCGGTAACAAATGGTTTATTGGAGAGGCTATCAATGTAAATTATGACTATGAATTTGATGGAATATGGCAGACATCCGAAGCCGATAAAGCAGCCATATATGGCCAGACACCGGGACAAGTAAAGGTGAAAGATCAAAATCATGATAATGTCATTGATGCAAAAGATAAAGTGATTCTAGGGCAACAGCTACCCAAATGGACAGGAAGTATCACCAATACATTTACTTATAAAAACTGGGATTTGGCTTTCAATGTATATACCCGTCAAGGTGCCCAGTTAAACAGTACATTTGTTTCTTCGTTTATGGCATATGATGGTAATTACAACCAAGCTAAAGTTGATTATTGGACTGAAACCAATCCGACAAATAAATACCCTCAACCAGGAAATAAAGGAAAATATTTTTCTTCCATGTGCTATCAAGATGTATCTTTCGTAAGAGTAGGATATATCACACTAGGATATACTTTCCCCATGTCGCTGCTGAAACCTATAGGAATTAAAAGGCTGAAATTATATGCTACAGCCAACAATCCATTCCTTTTCACTTCTTTCAAAGGATTTGATCCAGAATGGGCAACTCAAAATACGTGGGGAGAAGCTACAAGTACAAGAACTTTTTTATTTGGTGTAAAACTTGCATTCTAAAAAAACAACAATATGAAAACAAAAATAAAATTATCTGCTCTACTATTCATCGCTTCTATAACTGTATCTTGTGACAACTTTCTAGAAGAAAAGAACCAGAGCAATATAACTGCAGAAAATTATTTCGTAACAGCTGACGGATACCGTTCTTTAGTAAACGCTGCTTATTCTACTTTAAGAACAGTTTGGGGAGACGAGCCTTGGTTGTATTGTCTAGGTACAGATATATTTACTCGCGGTGAAAGTGAATTAATTGGAGGTAGTTACGGAGGACGAGACACCCAAAGCCGCCAACTGAACGAATATGCAGAATTGGATGCCGAAAACCCTTGTGTAAAAGACCATTATGCAGACTTATATTATTCCATACAAGCATGTAATACAGCTCTAGCCCGAGCAAACGCAGTAAACGGAATTTCAGAAACAGAAATAGTTCAATCAAATGCCGAAGTAAGATTCCTTCGTGCTTATTATTATTTTCTTTTAGTTGAACAGTTCGGTGACGTACCTTTGGTTGAGGATGAAATTACATCAGCCATTACACACTTTGACCGCATTCCCGAGGCTGATATATATAAATACATCATCAATGAGTTAAGTGTAGTAGTCAGTAAGCTTCCGATTAAAGCTGCTGAGTTTGGCCGTGCCACTCAAGGAGCATGCAAAAACTTATTAAGCCTGGTTTATTTAACTCGAGGTTATAAAAGCTATGCTGATTCCGATGATTTCACTAAAGCTGCATCACTAGCGGACGAAGTAATCAATAGTGGAGAATATCGTCTTCTCCCTTCCTTCCAGGAAGTATTCAAAGAAGGTAATGAAATAAATGACGAAATTATCTTTTCAGTTCAATATGATGCCAAATCTTTAGGTGGAGATATTAATAATGGAAGCGGTCAGAATGCGATGTTCGGATGGGAACTATGGAGCAAAATTCCTAGTGGTTTCGAAATATACAATACAACCTATAACTGGCATAAACCGCAATTTACGCCCACACAATTTCTCTATTCACTCTACAATACAGACTCTGACTCACGCTATGATGTTACTTTTTTAAGTGAATATTATGCAACAAAAGATGATGGAAAAGTAAAAGCTGGCGATTTAAGAGTCTATTTTCCACATTATGACAAAGAATTTACAGTGAACGATTCTTTAGCCATCATGGCTGAACATCCCAATGCTATCATCATAACCAAAGAACTTTGGAAACAGGATATTGAAAATATAGGTGGTAGCGGAATTTTCCCCATGATATGGAAGTTTTTTGATTCAACAGCTCCTTGGCCATCCAACAATCAATCCTATTCAGGCACACGGGACATCTTCCTATTCCGGCTAGCAGAAACGTATTTGATTGCTTCAGAAGCCTATTTGCAGGCAGGTGATAAATCAAAAGCTGCCGAACGCCTTAACGCTGTACGCAAAAGAGCTGCCATCCCCGGTCACGAAAAAGATATGATCATAAATGAAGCAGATATTGATATAAATACGATTCTGGATGAACGTGCACGTGAACTAGCTGGTGAATACAAGCGTTGGCCTGATTTAAAACGTACCAATACACTTATTGAACGTACATTAAAACATAATAATCTAGCAAAGAAAACAAACAAAATGGATAACCATATTTTATTAAGACCAATTCCACAAACTGTTATTGATCAAGATTCGGAAGGAATAGAGCAAAATGCAGGCTATTGATAGGATTATTAATAAATAAATTTATACACAAAAGGCATATCAAAACATATTGATAAAATTTCAGAGCATACAATATTTTTGATATGCCCTTTTTAAGTATCAGAAAAAGACCAATCAAGGAAAGTTGTTGTTGGAAAATTAATAATTTAAAACAGAATATGCGACATACAATCATACATCTATTATTATTAATGATAGTAGTAAAGGCCAACGGTTTTGAACTGAAAAGTGGGTACACAATTCATATAGCTTGTGATACAACAGAAATGGAACCGGTAGTAAAATCAGCACTTAAAATGCTAGTAAATGATTTCCAAACAGTATTGTCATCGGATGTCTGTATAGGAAAAGAAGGTAATATTATTATTAATAAAGACACCACCCTGTTAGATAAACGTAAAGAAGCTTTCCAACTTAAAGTTTCGGATGACCAACTTTATGTAACGGGAAGTGATGCACATGGCGTCGCATATGGAATACTGGAAATTTCCCGGCTGATAGGCGTGTCACCTTGGGAATGGTGGGCTGATGTTATGCCTCTAAAACGATCATCCTTTTCGCTTGCAAACGGCTATGTAAACCTGCAAGCTCCTTCCGTAGAATTTCGCGGTATCTTTATCAATGATGAAGATTGGGGATTAATGCCATGGTCAAGCCTACACTACGAACCTTGGCACAAACCCGGTCGTATTGGTCCCAAGACCAATGCGCGCATTTTCGAATTAATGTTACGCTTACGTGCAAATACCTATTGGCCTGCCATGCATGAATGTACGCAACCTTTTTTCTTAACACAAGGAAATCGTGAAGTAGCTGAACAATACGGTATCTACATTGGAGGTTCACACTGCGAACCAATGGCTTCAAGCACAGCCGGTGAATGGAGAAAACGAGGAAAAGGAGAATACGATTATGTGAACAACAGCAAAAATGTTTATGAATTTTGGGAACAAAGAGTAAAGGAAGTGGCAAACCAACCCATACTTTATACTATAGGTATGCGTGGAGTACACGACGGAGCTATGAATGGTGCAAAAACGATAAAGGAACAGAAAGCCGTGTTGCAACATGTATTTGCTGACCAACGTCATTTACTACAACAATATGTTAACCAAGACGTAACAAAAGTTCCACAAGTCTTTATTCCTTATAAAGAAGTTATGGATATATATGACGCAGGACTTGAAGTTCCTGAAGATGTATGCTTGATGTGGTGCGATGACAACTATGGATATATTCATCATTTTCCTACGGATGAAGAACGTCAGCGGAAAGGAGGAAACGGTGTGTATTACCACATATCTTATTGGGGACGCCCACATGATTATCTATGGTTGGGTACTTTCTCACCCGCACTACTCTATCAACAAATGACGACCGCCTATGATAGTGGCATACAAAAATTATGGGTATTGAATGTAGGTGACATCAAGCCTGCTGAATATCAGATAGAATTATTCATGGATATGGCTTGGGACATTCACTCCGTCAGAAAACAGGGTATCACAAAGCATCTCAGCCATTTCCTACAAAGAGAATTCGGTAACCAGTTGGGCAAACGTCTTTTACCTCTGATGAAAGAACATTATCGATTAGCATATATCCGCAAGCCGGAATTCATGGGAAATACTCGTGAAGAAGAGTATCACACCAACGATTATCGTATTATAAAAGATATGCCATGGAGCGAAAAATATATTGACACACGTTTAGCGGCCTATCAAAAATTGGAAGATGAGGTAGAAACTTGCTTTAATAAAGTTATTCCGGAACGTCAAGACGCCTATTTCCAATTAGTCAAATACCCTTTGCAGGCATCAGCGGAAATGAATAAAAAAATACTTTATGCTCAAAAAGCTCGCCACGGGCTGGAATCATGGTCAAAAAGTGATGCAGCATTTGATAGTATTGCTTCACTAACACGTATCTATAATATAGGTTTCCATAATAATAGTAAATGGCATAGAATGATGGATTTTCAACCTAGGCGTTTACCAGTATTTGAACCTGTAGATCATAAAGCTGCGACTTCTCCTATAATAAAAGAACGCAAGTACATTGCCAAATGGAATGGAGCAGACTGCACAAATGGGGATTACTCCCCCTGTGAAGGCCTCGGTTATGAAGAAAAAGCCATAACCATCCCGAAAAATAAGAGTGTAAACTATACATTTGACGCAATAAATACTGATTCTGTAGAGATTGAAGTACATTTACTTCCTTGTCATCCTATTGAAGGAAAGTCAATTCGCATTGCGCTTTCACTTGACGGGCAGCAGATTCCTGCAAGTAATTACGAAACATATGGGCGAAGTGAAATATGGAAAGAAAATGTATTAAGAAACAAAGCAATCTTACATTTCACCCTCCCACTTTCCCAAAATGAGAAACATTGTCTTCAAGTAAAAGCAATAGATAAAGGAGTCATTCTTGACCAACTATTTGTTTTTCCAAAAACACAATGATCCTCAAAAAAATTATGAATATCTCTTTTTCTATTTATCACTTATAAACAAACAGATTGAAGATATGGTTTTTTGTACAAAAACACAGGAATTGAAATCAAAATCCATTTGTTCTCTATTTTGATATTACGATCTTTGCATAATAATAAAAATAGATAGCGTAAAGATTCCAACCTATAATTTTTATATTAATGTTCAAGATAGAACATTAGTGCATTATTGAATAAATAAAATATGAATATACAATAAGAACATGATGAAATATTTACTATTCTTGTTGTTCCTCTTATTGAAAGCAGGAACAGCTACAGCTCAAAACAATTTAGTAGTCAACGGTATTCCATGGTTTGATGACAAGGGAAATATTGTCAATGCACATGGCGCTTGTATTGTGGAAGAAAACGGAAGATATTATCTTTTCGGAGAATGGAAATCGGACAAAAGTAACGCTTTCCCCGGCTTCTCATGTTATTCTTCGGATGATCTTGTAAACTGGAAATTCGAGAACATTGTCCTTAGAGTCCAACCCGAAGGCATCCTTGGTCCCAATCGCGTAGGTGAGCGTGTAAAAGTGATGAAATGCCCTAAGACGGGCGAGTATATCATGCTGATGCATGCCGATGATATGGGATACAAGGACCCTTATATCGGTTTAGCCACCTGCAAAACGATTGCAGGTGACTATCAGTTGCAGGGACCGTTACTCTATAAGGGACAACCTGTAAAACGCTGGGATATGGGAACCTTTCAGGACACCGATGGAAAAGGATATTTACTGATTCATCATGGCCCTGTTTATCGGTTAAGCGATGATTACCGTTCGATAGAGGCTGAAGTGGCCCACATTAAAGGCATGGGCGAATCACCGGCCATGTTCAAAAAGAACGGTGTCTATTTCATGCTTACCTCAAACCTGACCAGTTGGGAGAAAAATGACAACTTCTATTTTACGGCTCCCCAGATAGAAGGTCCTTGGACGAAACAAGGGCTGTTCTGCCCGGAAGGCAAGCTGACCTACAATTCGCAAAGTACATTTGTATTCCCGTTGAAATGCGGTAATGATACCATACCTATGTTTATGGGGGATCGTTGGTCTTATCCGCATCAGGCCTCAGCCGCCACATATGTATGGATGCCTTTACAAGTGGATGGAACAAAAATATCCATCCCTGAATATTGGCAAGCATGGGACATCAGGAAGCTAAAACCGGCAGACGCTCTGAACAAAGGGAAAAAGTTGTACGGGGCATGGAAGTCCAATCAAAAAGGAGACGTGTTGGAGATAGCGTTCAAAGGAACTCATGCCGCTATTGTTGGAGAAACAAACCCTCATGGCGGATATGCCAAAGTAAGTGTATTAAATGCCGAGAAAGATACTGTATATTCTTCATTGGTAGATTTCTACAGCAAGTATCCGGAAAAAGCAATTCGAATTATAACACCGAAAATGTCGAAGGCAAATTATACCTTACAGGTTGAAGTAACAGGAATACGACCGGTATGGACAGACAAGACTAAAACAATCTATGGAAGTGACGACACTTTCGTAACGATAGACAATGTCTATCACTTTTGAGCTATTCCATATCTTATGCAAAAGGGCTGAGATACAGAATTAACCATGCAAAAGACAGAAGAAATGTAACACTGGAAAATTTGAAGTATAATAATTGCTAATATATTAAATAACGATGAGAAATATTATAATAACGCGCAGTTTCATATTTCTAAACAGAAAAATAAAAAGATTACTTTTACTGTTAGTTACTATTTTTTTGTGTGCAAGAATGATGGGAGAAACGATTATTCCGGATTCCATTTCCAATCCCATTCGCACGGGATTCCATCCAGATCCTTCCATCTGCCGGGTAGGAGAAGATTATTATTTAGTCACTTCATCATTCACATGGTTTCCCGGACTTCCTATTTATCACAGCCGTGACCTGACTAACTGGTCGCTTATCGGTCATGCATTAACCAATCCCAAGGCTATCGACTTTAACGGTATGACGGATAATGACGGCATCTGGGCCCCCACTTTGCGTTATCATAATGGAACATTCTATCTTATCACCACAGCTCATGGCTGTGGTGGCAATTTCTACATGACAGCCAAGAATCCGGCCGGTCCCTGGTCGGATCCGGTGTGGCTGAAAGATGCTCCCGGCATTGACCCTTCTCTTTTTTTTGATGAGGACGGACGCTGTTATTATACAGGCAATCGCTGGGATTTTAAGAGCGCATGGCCTGCCCAGTGTGCCGTATGGATGCAGGAGCTGGACCTCCAAAAAAGATGTCTGGTCGGAGAACGAAAAACATTGGCCTATGGTCATGCGGCTAATGCAAAATACGCCGAAGGGCCTCATTTATACAAAATAGAGGACCACTATCTATTGTTGATGGCTGAAGGAGGATCGGATTATAACCATGCTGTTACCGCCCTCACTGCTAAATCCCTCTGGGGACCGTATGTACCTTGTACCGTCAATCCCGTATTGACACACCGCCATCTTGGCAAGGACTACCCTGTGCAGTCTCTCGGACATGCCGATCTGGTACAGACACCGACCGGAGATTGGTATGCTGTGTTTCTCGGTAAACGAATTGTGGAAGGAGGACTGGTGCCTTTAGGACGCGAAACCTTTCTTTGTGAGGTGAGTTTTCAAAACGGTGAACCTATCTTCAATCCCGGCATTGGCGTTATCGGAAACCGGTTGAAACGTCCACCTTTACCATGGACGCCGGTGTCGAAGACAGATAAACAGAATGATTTTGAAAGTTCTGCTTTATCACCGGAATGGGCTACAATGCGTATCCCTGAGCAACCTTTCCATCATTTTGCCGATGGCAACTTGTTTTTGTCTCTCCGACCTGAGATGGCAAACAGTCTGGTATGTCCCTCCATGCTTCTGCGCCGTGTACATTCTCATAATTTTTCTGCCACCACGACAATGAGTTTCTCCACCCGTCGGGTGAACGAATGGGCGGGCTTGGTTCTGTATCGTACAGCTAAAGGCTATTATTCATTACTGAAAGGAAAGAATGAAATCCGTTTGACAAAAGTACTTCTAGGCAAAAAAACAATAATTGCGACACTGCCTTGGAAGGAAAAATCTGTCATATTACGCTTGGTAGCCAAAGGAGCTACATTAACATTCTATGCCGGTTTGTCAAATGATATGCTTTATCAAGTGGGAGAGGTACAAAGTGTAGATGCTGTGTCGGATAATAAGGTCAACCGCTTTAATGGTACGGGAGTCGGAATATATGCGACAAGTAATGGAAAACAATCGATAAATAAAGCATCATACCAATGGTTTGAATATAAGGAAGAGAATTAGTCTTAAAACAAGAAAAAATTACTATTGAACCTATTTCTTACAATTAAAAGGCATATTCAGATATCATACAAAATTAGTTCTAAAAAGACACAAGAGAAATTCATAATGATTATCTTTGCAAACGAATATTATGGAAATTATCCATATTTAAGTAATACCATATATCTTGGAAGAGCACATAGAAAATATAGAACAATACTTGATTCATGACTTAAAACGAGGATCGCATAAGGCATTTGACAAAATTTATCAAATGTACTCCAAACGCCTGTATGCTTATAGTTTACAATTTACCAAATCTCCTGAAGAATCAGAGGAAATCGTACAAGAAGTTTTTATAAAACTATGGTCTAATCGCATAAAAATAAGGCAAGATGAGACATTACGTTCTCTACTTTTTATTATGGCTAAACATCGGCTCATCAATGCATACCGTCAGAAAATAAACCATCCCATATATGAAGAATACATTCATCATATAGATAGCCTGTCAACTGAGGACACTCATTACAAGTTGGAATATAATGAATTTCTATTCAGATTTCTCAAAACAATAGAAATGCTCCCGGACACTCAGCAAAAAGTAATTCGCCTATCCCGATTCAATCAGTTGTCCAATAAAGAAATAGCAAAGAAACTTTCTTTAAGCGAGCAAACCGTAAAAAACCAACTTTCACTGGGGCTTAAGACCCTCAAAGAGAAATTAAACAAAATATGGTTACTTCTTATGTTACTTTTTATTAATTAGAAAGTAAAATTCGGTACTATCAGCATAAATGGATGTCATAAATATAAAAAGAATAAATGAAGAAACTTGAAACCAAATATAGGAACGATAAACTGTCTCCGACAGAGTTACAAGAACTCAAAAATAAGATAAAATCCATGTCGGACTACGAAATAGGGCAGGAAATGTACCAATCTTGGATGAACGAAGAGATTGATGAAACTCCTGTTCCCGACAAACAGATGGATAGAATAAAGGCACAGATCGAAAATTCCATAAAAGAAGAAAAAAGCAATGGCTTCGGTTTTAGTCGTATAATCCAGATTGCCGCTACTATATTATTGCCTGTATTCATTATACTTTCCGGCTATCTGTATTATGAGAACAGACAAATTGCCACCAAAGAAATGATTGTCTGTACAGCTCGAGGAGAACGGGCAAGTGTCACTCTTCCGGACGGCACCGCTGTTTCTCTGAATTCAGAATCCAGGTTAGCATACTTCCCCCAAACCTATAACAAAAAAGAAAGGAAAATCAGCTTTGATGGAGAAGGTTATTTTCAGATCGATAAAAACAAGGAAGTACCTTTTATCATAGATGCCCAAGGACTACAAGTAAAGGTACTGGGAACTACTTTTAATCTTTTAGTACGAAAGGATCATAAAACAGCCGAACTGGCCCTAGAGGAAGGAAGCGTATGGCTTGGTGCAACTCAAAGTCATAAGAATGTAATCCTTCACCCGAAACAAAAGGCAATATTAGACCAATCAACAGGTAATATTTTCATCATTGCAGAAGAGGACACCCAAAAAATATCAGCATGGAGACATGGCAACATGATATTCAGAAATACTAAATTCTCTGAAGTCATCCATACTATTGAACAAAGCTATAATGTTCGAATCAACATCACCTGTAAAAACTGTCCCACCGACACTTTTACCGGTACACTACCTCTTACCAATTTAAACGAAGTGCTGGAAGTAATTGAAAAGTCCTATCATCTTAAGGCGCAAATCAAAGGCAAAGAAATTATTTTGACTGACATTTGAATCAAATCCAATCAATATCAAAACCGACTTTCTTTCTAAATTGAGAGAAAGCGGCTTCGTTTTGTATGCTTTATAACATATCTTATCTTCGGTACTTCTATAAAAATACATTGTCTTTACTTACGACAATGCCCACAGGGCCTAACATTAATCTAAAATTTACTATCGTATGAAAAACAAACACGCACAACTGAAGTTGTTCACTTTGTTTTCGTTATTGCTTCTTTTCTGTACATTCGAATCTATGGCACAGGAAAAACTAATAACGATAAACGTAAAAAATGTATCATTAAAAGAGATCTTTAACATTATCGAGAATCAAACGCCCTATCGTTTTTCTTATCGTAGTGTTGTTCTAGATGCTGACCGAAATATTTCGATATCAGCGGAAAATATTTCGGTCACTACCGTTCTGAATCAAGCTTTAAAAGACAGAAATCTAGAATATAGTATTGTTTCACCTAAAACAATCGTTATTTCGGACAAGCAAACCGGCAATGTAAAATCATCTGAAACAAAAAAAATATCCGGCATCATTAAAGATGTGAATGGCGAACCGATTATAGGTGCTAACGTAAAAATTAAAGGACAATCTATAGGCACGATTACAGATATAGACGGACGGTTTGTACTAGATGCCTCAACCGATGCGACATTGCAAATTTCCTACATTGGATATGCCTCACTGGAAATGAACACCGAAAATAAAAAAGAACTAAATATTGTTTTAAAAGAAGATACTGAAACTTTAGAAGAAGTAGTAGTGGTCGGATACGGTGTACAAAAAAAGGCCAACCTGACAGGAGCAGTAAGCAGTGTAAAAATGGATGAAATATTGGGGGATCGGCCTGTTACTTCGGTAAGTAATGTACTGATGGGAGCAATGCCGGGATTGCAAGTAACAGGTACATCAGGCCAACCCGGTGCTGAAATGTCTTTCAATATCCGGGGAGTAAACAGCATCAATGAAGGTGCCCCGCTCGTATTAGTTGACAATGTAGAGATGGACATAAATATGCTGGATCCTAATGATATTGAATCTATCTCTGTATTGAAAGATGCCGCATCATCGGCTATTTACGGTGCACGCGCTGCATTCGGAGTTATCCTAGTCACCACTAAAAAGGGAATGAAAGACACTCGCTTCTCTATCAACTACTCTAATAACTTCTCATTCAGTAAGCCTAGTAATTTACCCCACAAAGCAACTCCGTTACAAACAGTACAAGCTTATAAAGATATGGGAACAGTATCATATCAAACAGGACAAAATGTAGATACCTGGTTGGAGTTATTGAAAGAATATGATACTAATTCAGGCAATTATCCTGACGGTTATGCCGTAGTAGACGGACTTCGATACAGTTTACAAGAAACGGATCTCTTAAACGATATGATGGAAACAGGTTTTCAACAAACACATAATATTTCTGTTGGAGGAGGTAATAAATCAATATCTTACAGAATGTCAGCTGGGATGGTGGATCAAAACGGAATTCTTGTTACAGATAAAGACTCATACAAACGTTATAATATATCATCTTACATCCGTTCCGATATTCATTCCTGGATTACTCCGGAATTAGACATCAAATATGCGAATTCACATTCAGAACTTCCCTATACTTCAGCTTCTTATGGTATTTGGGGAGCAGCAGTAGCCTTTCCATCTTATTTTCCATTAGGTAATATGGAACTAAACGGTGAAATCTTGCCTATCAATACTCCTCATAATTTCATTAATCTGTCAGCACCTAAAGAAAATGACAGAAACGACTTACGCATCTTTGGCAAGCTGACTATTACTCCGTTCAAAGATCTGAAAATAATCGGTGAATATACATTTAATAGAAAGACTAGAGAAATCACAACTTTCGATAAGAAATTTAATTATGCTCACGGAGCTAACTTCCGCAAGGAACAGTCTGTTTCAAATTCGAAATATGAAATAGAAAATCGGGCGACCAATTATAATGCTTTTAATGTATATGCCAATTACAACAAAACATTAGGTAAACATGACATTGGAATTATGGCTGGTTTCAATCAGGAAAGCAATGCCTATAAGATGATGAAAGCGTCACGCACAGATATGATTAACGAAGATTTACCCTCATTATCACAAGCTACAGGAGATTATAAAAACAGTGATGAATTTGAGGAATACCATGTCAGAGGAGTATTCTATAGGATAAATTACTCTTATGCCGGTAAATATTTACTCGAAACAAACGGACGTTATGATGGTTCTTCGAAATTCCCTAAAGAAAATCGTTTCGGCTTCTTTCCTTCTGTTTCCGTAGGCTGGCGTGTCAGTGAAGAGCAATTTATGGAATGGAGTAAAGTTTTTCTTTCTAACTTAAAATTGAGAGGTTCTTATGGTAATATCGGTAATCAAAGTATAGAACCTTATGCTTTTATTCCTGGCATGGATTCTCCATTGGCTAATTGGGTTGTAAACGGACAAGCTACTACAACATTGGCCCCTCCAGCTCTAGTCAGCAATAGTTTCACTTGGGAAAAAGTTAGTACTTTGGATTTCGGGTTTGACCTAGGGCTGTTTAATAACCGCCTAAATGTTGTATTTGATTGGTACCAACGGGATACAAAAGGAATGTTGGCTCCAGGTATGGAACTTCCAGGAGTATTGGGTGCCAAAGCCCCATTACAAAACTCTGCCGATTTACGCGCCAAAGGTTGGGAAATATCCTTGGATTGGAATGACCGTATCGGCAATGTGCAATATTATTTAGGTTTTAACCTATATGACTCGCGTACGAAAATCACAAAATACGACAATGAGGTAGGCTTACTAGGAAAAGATTCGGATGGCAATCTGATTTACCGAAAAGGAATGGAATTAGGTGAAATATGGGGGTATACTACAGACCGCTTATATACTACCGAAGATTTTGACAGTCAAGGAAAGTTAAAAAACAATATTCCCAAAATGGAAGGTTATAATCCCAATCCGGGAGATATACTTTATGTGGATTTTGATGGAAATGGTATTATAAACAATGGTAAAAACACGTCAAACGAACCAGGCGATACTCATATTATCGGTAATGATACTCGCAGATATCAGTACGGAATTCGTGGTGGCGCAGCATGGAAAGGTATTTCATTGTCATTTATTTTACAAGGAGTCGGCAAACGGGATCTTTGGCTTATGAATGAGCTATTCTATCCACATTACGATGCTTACTCAACTTTGTTTGACTCTCAATTGAATTACTGGACTCCAGAACATACAAATAGTTATTTTCCACGTTTATATGAAAAGGCAGAAGGAAATACTAAAGCCAATCAAAAAACACAAACCCGTTTTTTGCAAAATGGGGCGTATTTGAGCATACGCAATATCAGTTTATCATATACCTTCCCCATAAAACTGATCAAGCCACTGGGTATTACTAACTTATCAGTATTTTTTAGTGGAGAAAACCTCTTTACATTTGATCATCTGCCCAAAGGGATAGATGCTGAACGTGTAGTAACAGACAATTTGGGACAACGTGGATTTACTTATCCTTATATGCGTCAATTCTCATTTGGTATTAATTTAAGTTTATAATAAAAGCTGACATTATGAAAAAATATATAGTAGGAGTAGGACTCTTCCTGTTGATGAATTCTTGTTTAAATAATGATTTTATGGAGGTATATCCCAAAGATCAACAAACGGAATTAACCTCTTTCCGATCATATGAAAACTTCAAGACTTACGCTTGGGGACTGTATAACGTCTTTTTCGGCTATGCATATAAAACAGGACAAACTGATGAGATTTTTAAAGGAGATTATGAAGCTGACAATATGATCAAGCATGTCTCAGGCAATGAAAGTCAATGGGCGTATCAGAAAGCTAAGGTACCTGCGTCTTCTGATTCATGGGACTATGAATATATCCGCCGGGTGAATTTAATGTTGGACAATATAGACCAGTCATCCATGAATGATGCAGAAAAAGCACATTGGAGAAGTGTTGGATATTTTTTTCGCGCTTATAAATATTTTAAAATGCTATCTCTATATGGAGATTTACCATGGGTAGAACATGCTTTATCAGAAGACAGCGAGGAACTATATTCCCCTAGAGACCCACGGGATGTTGTAGCCCAAAATATTCTGAATAACTTGAAATATGCAGAAGAACATATCAAGGTAGACGGAGATGGCAATAATACGATCAATCGAGCTGTAGTACAATCATTAATTTCCCGTTTTTGTTTATTTGAAGGTACATGGAGAAAATATCATGCCCTACAAAATGCCACAACCTATTTAGAAGAATGTACACGGGCTTCCAAGGAAGTCATGAATAAATATACTACCCTACATCCCAACTATGAAGAACTTTTCAACTCAGAGTCTTTAGATGGCATAAATGGAATTATTCTATACAAAGAGTATGCTACCAGCCAGCTATGCCATGGGCTCACACGTATGGTAAGAACCGGCGAATCACAAATAGAAGCAACCAAAGATGCTGTAGACAGTTATTTGTGCAGTGACGGACATCCTATCAAAAACAGTTCCACATACGGAGGTGATAAAGATGTATATGCACAGTTCCGCAACCGGGATTATCGTTTATATCACACAGTATGTCCTCCCTATATGGTAAGTCTAGCAAGTGCCTCTACCACTCAATGGAAGTTCACAGACAATCCCTCTGAACGTGAATATATTGACTTGATGGCAACAATTTCTAAAGAAACTTATCACCGGTTGCCGACATCTAATTTCAAAGGTTTTATAACCAAAGGGCAACCTCATTTCAAAAATGTCAATTGGGGACAGGGATGGAATGCCAGCCAAATGGGTTTCTGGGTATGGAAATACTATAATACTCATACCGATGCCAGCACTGTCAATGGAGTTTGTACTACAGACGCTCCCCTATTCAGACTCGGTGAGATACTGTTGAATTATGCCGAAGCAATGTATGAACTAGGGCAATTCGATCAATCTATAGCAGATGAAACTATTAATAAACTGAGAAAACGTGCTCACGTGGCCGATATGGTCTTGACAGATATTACCACAGATTTTGATCCTGACAGAGATCAAGATGTAAATCCGTTACTATGGGAAATCCGCCGTGAACGCCGCGTTGAATTAATGGGTGAAGGAACTCGTTTGGACGATTTACGCCGCTGGAAAAAAGGACATTACGTAGACAAACAACCTACTGGGGTCTATTTAAAAAATGCAAGTGAATTTAATGTAGAAGTTATGAATGGTCCCTCCAACAATGAAGGATATGTATATTATTTTGAGAAACCCCTAGGATGGTTGGAACATTACTATCTAAATCCAATTCCTCTAAATCAATTGGCACTCAATCCTGCTCTAGAACAAAATCCTGGATGGGAAAACAATAAATAAAATTATGCAGTTAAAATATACTTTGTTTTCAAGCATTTCAATGCTTGCCTTCTCTTCTCTGTCTGTATTTTCACAGACAGAGAAAATGAACGTTCTATTCTTGATGGCAGACGATATGCGCCCTGAGTTAGGATGCTATGGAGTAAAAGAAGTAAAGACCCCCAATATCGATCGTTTTGCCGCCAGCGGGTTATTATTTCAGAACGCTTACTGTAATATCCCAGTAAGTGGAGCTTCACGCGCCAGTTTATTGACAGGAGTATATCCACACTATCCAGATCGCTTTGTCAACTATTCCGCTTATGCCAGCAAAGATTGCCCAACCGCAATTCCGATATCAAGATGGTTTACATCACATGGCTATTACACAATCTCAAACGGCAAGGTTTTCCACCATCTTTCAGATCATGCTAATTCATGGAGTGAACCTCCTTACCGTAAACATCCCGACGGATATGATGTATATTGGGCAGAATACAATAAATGGGAATTATGGATGAATGAAGTCTCCGCACGAACTATCAATCCCAAAACAATGCGAGGGCCTTTTTGTGAGTGGGCTGAAGTACCTGACACCGCTTATGATGACGGAAAACTGGCATTAAAAGCCATTGCAGACTTAAAACGTTTAAAAGAACAAGGAAAACCTTTCTTTATGGCATGTGGATTTTGGAAGCCACATTTACCTTTTAATGCCCCTAAAAAATATTGGGATTTATATGACCGAGAGAAAATTCCAGTTGCCAATAATCGTTTTCGCCCTGCAGGCTTGCCGGATGAAGTTAAAAACTCTGGAGAAATCTATGCTTACGCACGTACTACCACAGCAGATGATATCTATTTTCAGAAAGAAGCCAAACACGGATATTATGCCTGTTTAAGCTATGTTGACGCCCAAATAGGAAAAGTGCTGGATGCCCTGGATGAGCTAGGTTTAGCAAATAATACCATCGTTGTATTACTAGGAGACCATGGCTGGCATCTAGGGGAACACAACTTTCTCGGTAAGCATAATTTAATGGATCGTTCTACTCACGTTCCTTTAATTGTACGTGTTCCCGGATTGAAAAAAGGAAAAACTAAGTCCATGGTAGAATTCGTAGATTTATATCCAACACTATGTGAACTTTGTCATTTGCCCATACCAAAGAATCAATTAAATGGCACTAGTTTTGTTCCTATTTTAACAAATTTAAAAGCAAAAATAAAAGACCAAGTATATATCCAATGGGAAGGGGGAGACAATGCTGTTAGCAATAGATACAACTATGCGGAATGGAAACAAAAAGAAAAGATTCATTCCCGAATGTTGTTTGACCATCACATAGATCCAGAAGAAAATAAGAACAGGGTCAACGAACGAAAGTATAGAAGCGAAATAAATAAGCTCTCTTCATTTTTAAAGGCTAAAAAAGAAACTTTAATGAAATCACAATGAAAAAACTTTCTGGTTTACCTGCTCTAACCACCGAGATTAGATTATAACTGAAAGACATTTGACGATTGTTTTTTGTAAAATAAGAAGTGATAGGCATATTTTAGTGAGAGAATATACTTCAACCAGTATATCTTTCACTAAAATATCATCGGAAACTGTTTATCATTATTCCTCTAAAATAATCACCACACAAACCGTCATACTCAATTATGCCGGGAATTCATATACGCCTTCACCTGCTCACTAATCTGCTTCATCCCTTTCACCGAAGGATGTCCGCTCATTTTATCAAGCCCTTTCAGTTCAATGCAATCTATCTGATAATGTTTGCAAATCGTTCTGACCGATTCACTGATTTCCTCTCCCAAACCATCATTCAATAGAAAATAAATCTCCACATTAGGATAATAATCAATCATTGTATCCAGCATATAAGCCATAGCAGGGCGGAAAGAATATAAATCTTTTTTGGACCAATCCGCATACTGATACTCTCCTAAAGGTGATTTCGCCCAATAATCATTAGTCGCGCCAAAAATAAAAATAATATCAGGACAGCCCAACGCCTTCATCCGGGTGATAAAAGAACGGTCGCTATAATCCTCCGAACGATAACCGGTATGGCAAATAGTAGCACCGGAAAACGAATTATTCACACAAAGACGGTAGTTGTTCTCCTTAATAAACTGATGCCACCAAGTATTACGTACAGAAACCATATCCGTCTTTCTCCCTTCAGGAGGTGTCTTCAGATACCATACAAAATTAGTATCGGGTTGAACATATCCTTCGAAAGTGGAATAAGAATCTCCCAAGATAGAAACTGATTTCAAACCTTGAGCAATGCCTAAATGACAAAATAACGTACAAAACAGCAGAGTTATAATATACTTCTTCATAGGTATTTGATTATTTCGCTTTCAAATATACATCATATTTTGATTTAACACCTATAAAAATAACCTTTTTCTTCTATTTACAGACAAACAAGAAAACATCGATCTGCTTCATAAAAATAAGAACAAATCCGATGGTTACAAATCCTATCTACAAACGTCATTACTTATAAGCCGTAAAATGGAGGCCATTTAACTTTTAAAAGACTAAGTATGACAAGAAACGCTTTTTGGGGACTGTGTATCGGATTATGTCTGGCGGGTACGCAAGCCATCGCTCAAAAGATGGAAAGCAAAAGTATCAAAACGACTGATAAAACAGATAGTATATCATTCCATATCGATGGAATCACCGAAGGAGAAACTTTATTTACTGTTATCGGAGGACCTGAAGCCCCCGTTATCAACGCAGGAATGCCAGGTACAGAAGGGATTCAAGGAGGATTTGAAGGAGGCTCTATCGTAAAAATAAAAGGTACTTATCACATGTTTCCTACCGAACGCGCCGGTGTGAAAGGGATGCCTGCCTATCACGACAGAGTAAAGACACGTATAGGACACTGGACCAGCACTGATGGTGTTCACTGGACACGCCAATCCACTATATTGGAATCAAGCGGTGTCTATGCATTGGTACATGAAGACAATCCCATGAATGACCGCCGTTCCGCCATCTGGTCTTATATGCCTGTATTCAGCGAGGAAAACAACCGATGGTACGGATTTTATCTGGCCTACACCACAGATAAAGAAATTGCACCCAATCATTCTTTCGGCCGCATCTGGAGATGTGAATCCGAAAAGGAAGGTCTAGAAGGAATAGGCGGTCCTTACCGAGATATGGGAATCATTATAGAACCGGGACTGGACTCCCAACTTTGGGAAGGACGGCAAGGGGTCGCTTCTTTCTTCCCATATAAAGTGGATAAAGGCTGGAATGCGTTTATCAGTGGAGCCTATCCTTACGAAACCCGTGCAGATTATCCCTTGAAAGGAGGGGAAAAGCGCAAGGTATGGGCTGTGGGACTGGCCGAATCAGAAACGTTGGAAGGACCATGGAAACGTATGGGTGAGGAAATCAATCCGATAACTTCCATTCACCCGCAGTTTGTAGAGAATCCTATCGTATCCAAATTACCCAACGGAACCTACATAGCGATGTTTGACGGCGGGCCGAACTATTTAAACTTACCCAACAGAATGGGATACACTTTATCCATAGACGGAAAAAACTGGAGCAAAGCACGTTATATCGCCATAGATACCAAAGTTAAAAAATGGTGGACTGTCATGAGGACTCCGCTTTGCCTGATACCCGAAGGAGATAATGTATATACCATTGTTTATACAGCTTGGGATGATACGCGCTTCCACCCCATCGGAATGGTAAAAGTAAAATTAAATCCGGAAGTATTGGATAAGCTGACAGCAGAACTGAAACCAGCTATCCCCTATTTAAATGAAGTCGGTGCACAAGCAATGCCCCGGAATATCGTTCCGATCAAGAATGCATATTTCAATATGCCTCAGCCGAAGCGTCCCGTTTTTCCCGATTTCATCGTCAATATGAAAGACAAAGGAATGACAGAAGATGCCCCTATTACAGATTTAGTGAACCGGACGATTGCTGAAGTCAGCAAACAAGGAGGAGGAACAGTCGTCATTCCTGAGGGAAAATGGAAATCGGCCCGTATTGTACTGAAAAGTAATGTTAATCTACATTTAGCCAAAGGAGCCGAAATAGAGTTTTCCGGTCGTGCGGAAGATTATCTACCGGCGGTTTTCACACGCCATGAAGGGGTAGAAATAATGGGGCCGGCCGCCTTTATTTACGCCAATGGGGAAAACAACATCGCCATTACAGGAGAAGGAACCATTTACGGACCATCTATGGATGCTGAAATCAGAAAACGTCCTAACGGTGCTTCAGTGGTAGAAAAAGATGTCCCGTGGGACATGCCTATAGAACAACGTATCTATGACGGTATGGAAGGCAGGACTTTCTATCGTCCTAAAACAATCTCTCCTATCAACTGTACCAATGTATTAATAGAAGGGATCACGATGGAACGAAGCACCTTATGGAATGTGGTACCCATTTATTGCGAGAATGTAATTATAAGAGGCATTACCGTTAATTCCACCAAGGTGCCCAGCGGAGACGGTATTGATATAGAATCTTGTAAAAATGTATTAATTGAATACTGCACGCTGAACTGCGGTGATGATTGCTTTACCCTGAAAGCCGGTAGAGCAGAAGACGGATTACGTGTAGGCAAACCTACAGAAAACGTAATTATCCGCTACTCGCTGGCCCAGCATGGACATGGCGGGATTACTTGTGGTAGTGAAACAGCCGGAGTGATCAAGAATCTGTATGTACACGATTGTGTATTTGACGGCACTCGTACCGGCATCCGTTTCAAAACGCGACGCAACCGTGGAGGAGGCAGTGACAACACTTACTATGAGAGACTGCGCATGATCAATGTAGGAAAAGCCTTTACTTGGGATTTGTTGGGCAGTGCTTATTATATGGGCGAACTGGCCGCACGCTATCCGGCAAGAAAAGTAAACCGGCTGACACCTGATGTAAAGAATATCCTGATCAAAGATTTCATTGTAGAATCAGCCGACCAGTTCTTTACCGCCAATGGTATTCCTGAAATACCTTTCAACCAGGTAGTGATAGAAAATGGAGAGATCAAATGCAAGAAATTAATCGACGCCCTGAATGATGCCGCCGGATTTACGATGCGGAAGCTGACGATAGAATCGCTGCATAATGACATTCACATATTGGATGGAAAAGACATCCTGTTCGAGGATATACATTTCAAACTCCCTAGTGAAGAAATTAGGGTGAATGTAGAAGGTAAGAAATCCAAAAACATTATTTTCAAGAACATAAATGCCAATCAGGAAAAGGTTGAATATAAAAAGGAATCTCCCATGAGAATAGAAATAAAATAATTCTATCGGCATATTAATTCCCTATAACTGTATCATTTTTCATCATAATGTATGATTTTCCATTGTAAGGCGGGTTATCCCGCCTTATTTTTGTATCATGAAAACAGTATTCAATGGTATTATGAAAAACAAATGGACCAAACTGACAGCTTTAGTAATAGCTGCCCTGTGGAGTGGACCAACTGTGCAGGCACAAGCTCCGCACCCCGAACGTATCTATTTATCGGGAACCGGTATTGACGACACCAGGACTTGGGAGTTCTTTTGTTCGGGAGGACAAAACAGTGGAAAATGGAAAAAGATCGAAGTACCCTGCAACTGGGAACTGCAAGGATTCGGAGAATATACTTACGGTCGTTGGTACACTATAAAAGGTGAAAGGCCAAGCGACGAAACGGGCATTTATCGATATAAATTTGAATCCCCGGCAACAACTTCCGGTGAGCGGATAAAAATATTCTTTGACGGAGTGATGACCGACACGGAAGTTTTCATCAATGGAAAACCCGCAGGCGAGATGCATCAGGGAGGATTCTACCGCTTCAGTTATGATATCACCGATTTATTGAAGCCCGGCAAAAAGAACCTGCTTGAAGTAAAGATAGCTAAAGAATCAGCCAACAAATCCATCAATGCAGCCGAACGTAAAGCCGACTGGTGGCTGTATGGTGGTATTTACAGACCTGTATGGCTGGAAGTTGTCCCGGCAGTCCACATGCGACATTTTATTCTGAACGCCGATCAGCATGGAAAATTGCAAGCGGCAATAGAAATGGAAGGAGATGCCAAAGGATATGAATTGTCTGTTTCCGTCCGTTCATTAAAGGATGGAAAAGACATATACACTCAAGAAAACAAATCTAGCATTTCTCATCAGATTAAGGATTCGAACAAGGAACAGTTGGTGGAAGGGAACTGGATGAACATCCAACCTTGGTCTACAGAGGACCCCAATCTGTACGTAGCCAGATTGGAACTGAAAGACCCCGAAGGGAAAACGGTGCAAAGCCGTGAAACGCGGATAGGTTTCCGCACCATTGAATTCTTTCCACAAGACGGAGTTTATCTGAATGGCACCAAACTCGTGGTGAAAGGTGTCAACCGCCATTCTTTTTCCGTAGATGGAGGTCGTGCTACCAGTGCAGCTATGAGCCGTCAGGATGCCTTGCTGGTAAAAGAGATGAATATGAATGCAGTCCGTTCACATTATCCGCCTGATGAACATTTCCTGGATATGTGTGATTCATTAGGAATTGTCTATATGGATGAACTGGCAGGATGGCAAAACGGATACGATTCAAAAGTAGGTCCTAAATTAGTCAAAGAAATGATAGAACGCGATGTGAATCATCCTTCCATCATTATTTGGAGTAATGGCAACGAAGGAGGATGGAATTATAATCTTGATCCTTTATTCGCCAAATACGATAAATTACAGAAACGCCACATGGTACATCCTTGGGCCGATTTCAATGATCTGGACACCCACCATTATCCCACTTATCTGACCGGAGTGGCACGTTTTACCAACGGCTATAAAGTATTTATGCCTACCGAATTCATGCATGCCATGTATGATCAGGGAGGTGGTGCCGGACTACGTGACTTTTGGGATCGTTGGTGCACGAACCCCATGTTTGCCGGAGGCTTTATCTGGGTATTCTGTGACGAAGCTCCCAAACGTTCTGATAAAGGAGGCATATTGGATTCAGATAAATCCAATGCTCCTGACGGGGTAGTAGGTCCGCGTAGAGAAAAAGAAGGAAGTTACTATGCTATCCGCGCACAATGGTCGCCCATCCAGTTAAAACCGCTGCTGATTACTGACCACTTTGACGGCAGCTTCCTGGTTACTAATGAATATACTTATACTAACTTGGACAAATGTCGCATGACTTACAAAATACGTACTTGCGAAACACCTTTGAAAGATGCAATGGAAAGCGGTAAAGTTATCGCAGAAGGCCATGTACAACTGCCTGCCATCACACCGGGTGAAACTGGAAAAGCCCGCTTCACTCTTCCTGCTTCTTTCCGGGAAGGTGATGTACTGGAGTTAGAGGCTTTTGACAAAGAGGGGAAAAGTATCTGTAACTGGACCTATCCTATCCGACTGGCAAAACAATACTTTGATCATAAAATGGCACAGACTCCGATGACCCTGGAAACGGTACAGCCGGCAACCGCCACTCAAACCGCTACCACCATCGAACTGAAAAGCGACCGTGTAACCGTCACTTTTAACCCGGCTACCGGCATGATCAGCCGTATCACATCAGGAGGAACAGAAGTTCCATTCAAAGACGGCCCTGTGGCAGTGGGCATGAAAATGCGCTACGAACCAACATTGAGCTATGTCCGCAACAGCAACGAGGGGGCTGTTTACTGTGCCAAATACAAAGGTGCCGCCGACTCCATCGTATGGCGTCTTACGGACAAAGGACTACTCTATATGGATGCCATTCTGCTGAACCGGGCTTCCGGCGGAGGTGGATTTGATGATGCTTTCATGGACTCCAAAGTATTCAATCTCGGTCTGACTTTCTCTTATCCTGAAAAGAATTGCTCCGGCATGAAATGGATGGGCCGCGGTCCATACCGTGTCTGGAAAAACCGGATTCCGGGAACGAATTATGGAGTATGGCACAAAGAGTATAACAATACCATTACCGGAGAAAGTTTTGAAAATCTGGTTTATCCGGAATTTAAAGGATATCATGCCAATATGTATTGGGCCACTTTGGAAAGTGACACAACACCGTTCACCATTTATTCCCGGAATGACGGTATCTTCTTCCATGTGTTCACTCCCGAAGAACCGAAAGGACGCGTAAAAGACACCATGCCCAAATTCCCTGAAGGGGATATATCCTTCCTGCTGGACATCCCGGCTATTTGCTCCTTTAAACCAATCGAGCAACAAGGGCCGAACAGCCAGCCGGGTAATATCCGTATCAAATCGGGGGATGAAGGACTACACCTTAATTTGATGTTTGATTTCCGACAATAAACAAGTGAATAGTGATTAATTTAATAGCAGAATCATGAAATTAATAACTTTTGTATGTGCCGTCTTTCTATGCCTTCCGTCTTTGGCACAAGAAAAATTTCCGGACGGCACACCTGTATCCGATTGGTTTAAGGACAGTAAGATAGTAGATATAAACACATTAGGTAAAAAATACATTCTGACAGATTACGGCGTCATCAATGACAGTACCCTGTTACAAACAGAGAAAATACAATCTGCCATCGATGCTGCCGCACAAAATGGTGGCGGAGTTATCGTTATTCCCAAAGGAACCTATTTAAGCGGAGCGCTGTTCTTCAAACCCAAAACACACCTGCATCTGGAGGAAGGAGCTGTGTTGAAGGGAAGTGATGATATCAGCAACTTCCCCATCATAGACACCCGCATGGAAGGGCAAAGCTTGAAATATTTCGCGGCGTTGGTCAATGCCGACAAAGTGGATGGCTTTACGTTATCTGGAAAAGGAACTATTGATGGTAACGGATTAAGATATTGGAAATCATTTTGGCTTCGTCGAAAAGTCAATCCCCAATGTACCAATATGGATGAATTACGTCCCCGGCTGGTTCATATTTCCCATAGCAATAACGTCCAACTCTCAGGAGTACGCCTCATTAACTCTCCCTTTTGGACTACCCATCTTTATAAATGTAATCACATAAAAATATTGAACCTCTATATTTTCTCACCGGAGAGACCGGTAAAGGCTCCAAGTACGGATGCCATTGATATTGATGTATGCAGCAATGTACTGGTAAAGAACTGCTATATGTCTGTCAATGATGACGCCATAGCTTTAAAAGGCGGCAAAGGCCCTTGGGCAGACCAAGACCCGAATAATGGAGGAAATTCCAACATCATCATAGAAGATTGTACATACGGTTTCTGCCACGGCGCCCTCACTTGTGGAAGCGAATCCATCCACAATCGCAATATTATCTTGCGACGCATTCACATCACCAATGCCAATCGTTTGTTATGGTTAAAGATGCGGCCGGACACACCTCAACAATATGAATATATTCTGGTAGAAGATATCACCGGAGATGCAGATCATTTTCTGTATATCAAACCTTGGACGCAATTCTTTGACCTGAAAGATCGAAAAGACATTCCCATTTCTTACTCAAACCATGTGACAATGAGAAACATTGATTTTAAATGCGATAATTTCTTCAGTGTAGAAAAGTCTGATCAATATCAACTTACTAACTTTACATTCGAAAACCTGAACATTAAAGCTAAAAACGGGAAATGCGACAAAGAAATGATTGACAATTTCATTTGGAAAAAGGTAAGTATAAATAATATAAAATAAAATCAGCAGTTGAATAAATCAAATTCAACAAGATCTAATCACAAGCCACGTCTGGCACTATCCAAACGTGGCTCCTGTTTTTTCAACATGAAATTCACAAAATTCCGGTGTATTCCACATATATCCGGCATTCGTTTCTTTACTCAATAGTTCAATAACTCTTCCAAGCATCAGCCTCTTTGGCATTACGGGCTTTTGCACGCATTTTCTTACTGAAAATGATTCCTAGCAGCTTATCGGCATCAAACGTAGCGCTGATACCCGCCCCCACCATCAAAGCACTAGGAGTAAATTTGCCTGCCGGCGCAGGTTCCAAACGAGGATCATAGCCTGCCAGCAACTCTTTGTTGATAGGAATCTCTACATAAATTTGTTCCTCTTCCGGAGTTTCAAACGGTCCGTACGGCAATAGTCTGATATACCCTCTACCATCTATTGTATCCACTTGAGAGATATAATAACGAGGAAGTTCCGTTTCAAACTTCATGTTTTTTTTAGGGAAGGGAGTTGATTTCATTTTCCACTTTTCAGGATTGAACAATCTGTCAATTTCTTTCTGTGTTTCATCATCTATCACAATTTCGACTTGACCGCTCAATAGTTGCTGCAAACGCAAAGAGTCCTGTTTAGTCAACTGCTTAGCCCCATTCGTTCTCTGGGCAAATGACAACACCGAGAAACAAAAACATAACAAAAGGAAGAATATACGTTTCATAGCTATCTATTTTTAGTAACTTCCTAAAGATACGCAAAAGTAACGTATGTTCATCCTTTTCATGTCTTTTTCTTTCGTTCTTTTTTTCGTTAATTCTGGTAATAAACTCGTTTTACCCTATTAGACACACTGGTCAAGATCTCGTATGGAATAGTTTCCAGAATCTCTGACAGAACAGTGACCGGTAAATCATCTCCGAAGATGATAGCTTTATCCCCTTCCTTACAATCAATATCCGTCACATCAATCATGCACACATCCATACAGATATTACCCACGTATGACGCTTTCTGCCCATTCACCAAACAATAGGCATGTCCATTTCCCAAACGTCGGTTCAGTCCGTCGGCATAGCCGATAGGAATAGCGGCAATACGGGAATCCCTTTCCAAATGTCCTTTACGACTATACCCCACTGTTTCTTCCTTAGGAACCTCATGAATCTGAAGAATAGTGGTTTTTAATGTACTTACATTATTGATAATCTGATTGGTAAACGGATCAATTCCATAAAGACCGATTCCCAAACGCACCATATCGAACTGAGCACCCGGATAGCGTTCTATCCCGGCTGTATTACAGATATGACGCAATATCTTATGCTGAAAAGCCTCCTGCAAACATTCAGAAGCAGCTTCAAACATTTCTATCTGTCTGCGCGTAAACGAATCAAACTGAGCCCCGTCACTGCCTACCAAATGAGAGAATACAGAACGTGGAATAACAGCTGTCTGCTTCTTCAGACGGTCTATCAGTTCTGGAATCTCTTCGGGTGCAAAACCCAAACGGTGCATCCCCGTATCCAATTTAATATGAATGGGGAAATTCGTTACGCCTTCTTTCTCAGCAGCTTTAATCAGTTCATTCAATAAATGAAAACTGTAAACCTCGGGTTCCAATTTATAATCAAACATGGTCTTGAATGCTGTCAACTCAGGATTCATAATCATAATGGAACAGGTGATTCCCGCTTTCCGCAAATCCGAACCTTCATCAGCCACAGCTACCGCCAAGTAATCCACACGGTGATCTTGCAGTGTTTTAGCTATCTCGTATGAACCGGCACCGTATGCAGAAGCCTTCACCATACATACCATTTTTGTTTCCGGTTTCAGTTTGCTGCGATAATAATTCAAGTTATCAACCAAAGCATTCAAATTGATCTCCAAAATGGTTTCATGCACTTTCAGTTCCAAACGATCTGAAATCCGGTCAAAATGAAAAGCACGCGAACCTTTTACCAAAATCACCTCATTACGCAGCCCGGCCAGCAAATCCGATTCCAATAATTCTTCTGTAGTACGAAAAAAATACTTTTCTATCTCAAAACGGGCAGCAGCAGTCCGAATTTCCTCTCCTACCCCGACAATCTTCTCTACTCCCCGGCTATGTACCAATTCGGCAACCTGACGATAAAGTAGTTTGCTGCTCTGTCCTGTTTCAAGCATATCCGAGAGGATAAGTGTCCGTTTTTTCCCTTTATCATCAGAACGACGCGACATAAAGTCAAGAGCAATATCCAAAGAAGCCAAATCTGAATTATAACTATCATTGATCAACACACAGCCATTCTTGCCTTCTTTTACCTCCAGACGCATAGCAATCTGTTCCAAACGCGCCATGCGCTCGGTTATTTGTTCAGGGGGAACCATCATATACAAAGCCACAGCCAGACAATGCAACGAATTCTCAATAGAAGCGTCATCTATAAAAGGAATACTAAATTCATTCGGCATCCCCAGATAACGGTATTTAATAGTGGTAGCATGTTCTCCTTTTTGAATGGACTCAATAAACAACGGACGTTCATTGTCCTTTTTCGACCAAGCAATCTCACGCGAGGCAAAAAGAGATTTTGCCACACACGAACTTATCAATTCGTTATCGCCATCATAAACAATAACGTCACAGTCTTTGAACAAAGTAAGTTTCTCCATACATTTATCCTGTAAAGAGAAAAAATTCTCTTGATGCGCACCACCAATATTAGTCAAAATACCCACAGTAGGTTTAATGATAGTCTGCAACGCCTCCATTTCACCCATTTCGGAAATACCCGCTTCAAAAATAGCCAACTCAGTGTGCTCATTCATCAACCACACCGAAAGTGGCACACCTATCTGTGAGTTATAGCTACGTGGCGAACGGGTTACCACACGATCTGGACTAAGCAATTGATATAACCATTCCTTCACAATGGTTTTTCCATTACTTCCCGTAATTCCTATAACCGGAATCTGAAACTGCTCCCGATGTTTTTCCGCCAATTTCTGTAATCCTTTCAGAGGATTGGTCAACTGCAGGAAATTCGCATCTTGAAAAGATTGCATATCAGCCGGCAATTCACCCACTACAAAGTTACGGACTCCACGTTCATACAATTCCGAAAGATATTTATGCCCGTCATTCCGTTTGGTTTTTAAAGCAAAAAATAATGTTTCTTCCGGAAAACACAATGAACGGCTATCAGTTAAAATCCAATCAATCTGTGCACTACGGTTTCCAAACCGCTTTGCTCCCAGAACTTTTTCTATATTTTCAATCGAGCTTGACATTGTTCTAATTCTTTTTGAAGGTCAAAATACGGGAACTTTTCTTTAAGTCGCTCTATCTTTAACACTATTTGAGTTAAAAATTTACGATATGTTTCAGATTGGGCATTAAACGGTTTGTGAGCTAAAGCCTTCCGGATATCCTCCCACTCTTTCATTATTCTATCCGTTTCTTTACTAAAATAACATTCTGTAAAACATTCCCATAGATAAGATACAGCTACAGGAGAGGGATGCAACATGTCATCTGCATAAAAACGATAATCACGAAGTTCATCCATCATGATTTCATAAGAAGGGAAATAGTAACAATCAGACCAGCGGCGGCACAATTCATCCGCTGCGAGGAGCAAAGTGGACTTACTTATCTGATTACCATGCATACCATCTTTGCTATGCCGTATGGGGCTGACAGTGAAAAGTATCTTCAAGGACGGATTTACTTTTCTCAATTCCACCAACACACATTCCCATTCAGTGACAATTTCCTCTACTGTAAGAAGTTGTCGGGTAAAAAGGCTGTCGGGCTGTTTATGGCAATTTCCTACCACCATGGTCCTTTCTTTCAGCCAATAAGCAAAAGCAGTCCCCCAAGTAATAACCAGCCAATCAAGCTGAGGAAGTCCGGCTGAAGCCTGTGCCAGCCGAGTATTTATAGAAGATAAACAAGATGCTGCCGTAGAGGCTGAAAAAACACTATGATGCATCCAACTGTGCCAACAGCCTCCGGCATAGAACAAATCCTCTTCCATATATGTTTGATGGGATAGAATTTGCCAAAGAGCTTCCACAACAGATAAAGGATTATAGAGAATTCCAAAAGGATTTACATCACAACGGAACTTATTTGTTAACAACAAATTTCCGATATTTTCCGCAAAACAAGAACCAAATAGCATGATTCGATCCGAATGTCGGATTTCTGCTTCCCTTTTAGGTAATTCTACTTGCGTTCTGAAATTCATACGATAAGAAAAGCTTTTAAAATTTAAGGGCAAATGTAATCATAATACACATATTTATGCTATTTTTGCACGATATTTATCATATCATAAGAATGGAACAGGATAATTTATATAACTTGCTGCAAAGCATAGATACTCCGGACGATTTGCGTCATTTAAGCGCAGACAAACTGCCCGAAGTGTGTAAAGAGCTAAGGCAAAAGATTATAGATGAGCTCTCATGTAATCCGGGGCATTTCGGTTCCAGTTTGGGCGTAATAGAACTGACCGTCGCCTTACATTATGTATTCAACACGCCCTATGACCGCATTGTATGGGATGTAGGGCATCAAGCTTACGGGCATAAAATTTTAACCGGACGCCGGGATGCGTTCTGCACCAACCGTAAACTAAATGGCATACGTCCTTTCCCTTCTCCATCCGAAAGTGAATATGACACATTTACTTGCGGGCATGCGTCAAATTCTATTTCCGCAGCTTTGGGTATGGCTGTAGCAGCCAAAAAACACGGAGAGAACAACCGGCATGTCGTTGCCGTAATTGGTGACGGTTCCATGAGTGGCGGACTAGCTTTCGAAGGACTGAACAATGCCTCGTCAACTCCTAATAACCTGCTGATTATCCTGAATGACAACAATATGGCTATAGACCGTAGTGTAGGAGGTATGAAACAATATCTGTTGAACCTGCAAATGTCTGAAGGATACAACCGGATACGCTATAAAATATCACAAATGTTCCATCGATGGGGTATCCTGAATGAAGAACGCCGGAAAAGCCTGATACGATTTAACAACAGCCTGAAATCCATGCTGGTACAACAGCAAAATGTATTTGAAGGCATGAATATCCGTTATTTCGGACCTATTGATGGACACGATGTCAACAATTTGGCACGTGTATTAAAAGAGATTAAAGATATGCAAGGACCTAAACTACTCCATATACATACCACCAAAGGAAAAGGTTTCGGTCCGGCAGAAAAAGCTGCCACCATCTGGCATGCTCCAGGCATATTCGACAAAGAAACCGGAGAGCGTATCGTTGTCGATACCAAAGGAATGCCCCCTTTGTTTCAGGATGTTTTTGGAAATACCCTATTGGAACTAGCCCAAACAAACGATAAAATCGTAGGAGTTACTCCCGCAATGCCTTCAGGATGCTCCATGAACATATTAATGAAAGCCATGCCCGAAAGAGGTTTTGATGTGGGAATTGCCGAAGGACATGCCGTTACTTTTTCAGGAGGAATGGCAAAAGATGGCCTATTACCTTTCTGCAATATCTATTCGTCCTTCATGCAACGTGCCTATGACAATGTGATTCACGATATAGCGATACAAAAACTCAATGTAGTATTATGCCTAGACCGCGCTGGATTAGTAGGGGAAGACGGTCCTACTCATCACGGAGCATTCGATCTGGCTTATATGAGACCGATACCCAATCTCATTGTAGCCTCCCCTTACAACGAACATGAACTACGTTGTTTGATGTATACCGCCCAGTTACCCAATAAAGGTCCTTTTGTCATCCGTTATCCACGCGGAAGAGGGTCATTGGTAGACTGGAAATGCCCAATGCAAGAGATTGAGATAGGAAAAGGAAGAAAATTAAAAGAAGGAAAAGACATAGCGGTCATTACACTGGGTCCCATTGGTGTTCAAGCAGAAAAGGCTATCACACATGCCGAACAGGAAACAGGAAAAAGCATTGCCCATTATGATTTGCGTTTCTTGAAGCCGTTAGATGAAAGTATGTTACACGAAATAGGCAAGAGATTCAAGCAAGTGGTCACTATTGAAGATGGTGTGCTAAAAGGTGGAATGGGCAGTGCCATACTGGAATTTATGGCAGATAATGAGTACAATCCACAAGTAAAACGTGTCGGATTACCGGATCTATTTGTCCAGCATGGTTCAGTAAAAGAACTATATCATATTTGCGGCATGGACGAAGAAGGTATTTACAAAATTTTGATATCATTCTAAGAGAGACGAACAATGAAAATCATTATTGCAGGAGCAGGAGCAGTAGGCACCCATTTGGCGAAATTATTATCGGATGAAAAGCAAGACATCATTTTGATGGATGAAAACGAAGAAAAGTTGAGCAAACTTGATTCCAACTTCGACTTAATGACTGTCAATGCATCCCCCACTTCCATTTCCGGCCTTAAAAATGCAGGAGTGGCAGGCGCAGATTTATTTATCGGGGTCATGCCAGAAGAAAGCCGCAATATGACGGCCTGCATGTTGGCTACTAATATGGGAGCTAAAAAGACTGTAGCCCGGATTGACAATTACGAATATCTACTTCCTAAACATAAAGAATTCTTTTCCCAACTAGGAGTACACTCACTGATTTATCCGGAAATGCTGGCTGCTAAAGATATAGTAGATGCCATCAAAATGAGCTGGATACGTCAGTGGTGGGAGTTTTGCGGCGGTGCACTAGTCCTGATAGGTACCAAAATGCGAGAAACGGCAGAAATTCTGAACGTTCCCCTTCATGAACTGGGAGGACGTAATATTCCATTCCATATTGTAGCTATTAAGCGGGGAAATGAAACAATCATCCCCCGTGGAGACGATGCTATCAAATTGCATGATATTGTTTATTTCACCACAACAAAGAAATACATTCCTTATATCCGTAAAATCGCAGGAAAAGAAACTTATCCCGATGTACGCAATGTAATGATTATGGGCGGCAGCCGAATCGCTGTACGCACCACACAATACGTACCAGATTATATGCAGGTCAAGATTATTGAGAATGACATCAACAGATGCAACCGACTTACTGAAGCTGTGGACGAAAAAGTAATGATTATCAACGGAGATGGGCGGGATATGGATTTACTCATGGAAGAAGGATTAAGGAATACCGAGGCTTTTGTCGCTTTGACAGACAATTCTGAGACCAATATTCTGGCCTGTCTTGCCGCTAAACGCATGGGAGTAACCAAGACTGTGGCGGAAGTAGAAAATATTGATTATATCAGTATGGCAGAAAGCTTGGATATCGGTACGGTTATCAATAAAAAGATGATTGCCGCCAGCCATATTTACCAAATGATGCTGGACGCCGATGTTTCTAATGTAAAATGTCTGACCTTCGCTAATGCTGATGTGGCTGAATTCACAGTCAAAAATGGTTCCCGTATTACCAAATGCGCTGTCAAAGACGCCGGATTACCCAAAGGGGCAACCATCGGCGGACTCATCCGCAATGGCGAAGGTATATTGGTAACAGGTAATACTGTTATTCAGCCCAATGACCATGTTGTGGTATTCTGTTTAGGGATGATGATTAAGAAAATAGAAAAATTCTTCAATTGATGATAAACACAAAAATGATAGCCCGGATTATGGGTTCTCTATTCTTCATAGAAGCAGGCTTCCTTATTCTATGCTCCTTTCTTGCTGTTTATTATAATGAATCGGATCTTTCCGCTTTCCTAACTTCTACAGCAATTACAGTAGGGGCAGGCATCATAGCCTCTCTGACCGGCAAAAATGCAGAAAAGAAGATCAGTCGCCGTGACGGATATGTTATTGTAACTTTCGCATGGGTCTTTTTTTCTTTATTCGGTATGCTTCCATTCTATCTGAGCGGATATATTCCCTGTATAACGGACGCTTTCTTTGAAACCATGTCGGGGTTCACCACTACGGGAGCAAGTATTTTGAACAATATAGAGTCATTGCCACACGGGCTTTTGTTCTGGCGAAGTATGACACAATGGATCGGCGGATTAGGAATTGTATTTTTCACTATTGCCGTATTACCGATCTTCGGAGTGGGCAGTGTACAATTATTTGCTGCTGAAGCCACCGGCCCCACCCATGATAAAGTACATCCGCGTATTGGTGTTACAGCCAAATGGATCTGGACTATCTATCTAGGACTGACCATTGCCGAGATTATTCTGTTGATTGCCGGAGGTATGGACTTTTTCGACAGTGTATGTCATTCTCTGACCACTGCCGCCACAGGAGGGTATTCAACCAAACAAAACAGTATTGCATTCTTTAATTCTCCTTATATAGAATATGTTATTACCTTGTTCATGTTCTTGTCGGGCATTAATTTCACCTTGTTATATTTATTATTCTTAAAAGGAAATTTTAAACGCTTATTCCAAAACACAGAACTCCACTGGTATTTGGGAACAGTGGGATTTTTTACACTTTTCACTACCGTCACTCTTATTTTCACCAGTCCGTTCAGTATTGAGGAATCTTTCCGTAAAGCCATATTTCAGGTTGTTTCCTTACAAACCACTACCGGATTCATTTCTGCAGATTATATGACCTGGGTACCTGTACTTTGGACATTAATGTGCATCATCATGTTGTTCGGAGCTTGTGCCGGATCCACTACAGGAGGAATAAAATGTATACGTATAGCCATTATGAGCCGTATTTCTAAAAATGAATTCAAACATATCATTCATCCCAATGCTATACTTCCTGTACGTATCAACCACCAAGTTGTTTCATCAACAACCAAGTCAGCAGTACTTGCATTCATTTTTCTATATATGGCAATTATTTTTATTGGATGGCTGGTTCTTATGCTGTTTGGAGTAGGATTTGAAGAAGCTTACAGCGTAGTCATTTCCAGTTTGGGCAATGTAGGCCCAGGTATTGGAAAATGCGGTCCGTCCTATTCATGGAGCGGATTGCCGGATGCAGCAAAATGGACAAGCGCAATACTGATGCTAATAGGGCGTTTGGAGTTATTTACCGTACTTCTGCTCTTTATGCCGAGTTTTTGGAAAAAGCACTGACATTCACTTCCTATAACCATTTTTATACATAAATAATTCAAAAAATCTCAATGAAGCTTCAAATAATTGGCTATCTTTGCACCCTCATTAAAAGGGTAACAAGATGAATAATATGTTGAGATACGTTGTATATATCCTATTATTTCTACTGTTTACGATAACAGTAGATCAGGATCATTATACGGTTGAACCGACAGATCTACACCCACAGACATCTTGTTACCAGCAACAACAAGACCCTTGCAAAAGAACAGTGGATTTCCTGTTTACCAACAATTTTGCAGATATGCCACAAATAGCCATATCACTTGACAACCCTTCCACATCAAAGTTTAAATGTATAGTCCGCATTTTAACAGCATTGAGCGAACTTAAAAAGCAAGAGCTACAAACAAACCATATAGTTTGCCACACCTTTCATTCGCTTTACACTGATGCCGTAGATTATTATATCTATGCACTCCGGCGGATCATCATTTAATTTTTAATTTTTTTTCAGCATTTCGCTGAGTAGAAATCCTTATAACAAACGTCTTATAAGGACTATTTTTCTATCCGTTTGTCTAATCAAAAAAAGTTTAGATATGTATTTTACATTATTAGTTGTCGTTATCTTGACGGCAATCGCATTAGTTGCCGTAGCATTGGGGATTGCCCGTGCCATTTCTCCCCGTTCATACAACTCACAAAAGGGAGAAGCCTACGAATGTGGTATTCCTACACGGGGACGGTCGTGGATGCAATTCAAAGTAGGTTACTATCTATTTGCTATCCTCTTCCTGATGTTCGATGTGGAAACAGTATTTTTATTCCCTTGGGCTGTAGTGGTACAAGACCTAGGAGTGTACGGTCTGTTTAGCATCCTTTTCTTTTTAGTTATATTAGTTTTAGGTCTGGCGTATGCCTGGAAGAAAGGAGCGTTGGAATGGAAGTAAAGAAACCAACCATAAAGTCTATTCCTTATGAAGACTTCAAAAACAATGAGTATTTGGAAAACATGGTCAAGCAGCTCAATGAAAGCGGTACAAAAGTATTGGTGGGCTGTTTGGACGACCTCATCAACTGGGGACGCAGCAATTCGTTGTGGCCGCTTACATTTGCAACCAGTTGTTGTGGAATTGAGTTTATGGCAGTGGGGGCTGCCCGGTATGATTTCGCCCGCTTCGGGTTTGAAGTAGCCCGTGCCAGTCCGCGCCAGGCAGATATGATCATGGTAGCAGGAACTATCACACACAAGATGGCTCCGGTACTAAAACGTTTGTATGACCAGATGGCGGATCCTAAATACGTTATTGCAGTAGGCGGATGCGCCATTAGCGGCGGTCCTTTTAAAAAATCATATCACGTTTTGAACGGAGTAGATAAAATTCTTCCCGTTGACGTATATATTCCCGGATGTCCGCCACGGCCTGAAGCCTTGTTATACGGCATGATACAATTGCAACGTAAAGTAAAACTGGAAAAATTCTTTGGCGGAGTGAACCGCAAAGAAAATGAACCACAAAATCCCGAACAAGCATGAGTGAAAAAATAGAAATACCTGCCGAAAAGCTACATGAAGAAATGCTGAAATTGCGGCAGGGTAAACATATGGATTTTCTACGCAGCCTTACCGGAATGGACTGGGGCGAAGAAGGACTAGGTGTAGTCTATCATCTGGAAGATACGAAGACAAGAGAAAACATAGTGGTCAGCACTCGCACAACCAACCGAGAAAAACCGGAGCTTCCTAGTGTAAGTGATATTTGGAAAGGTGCTGAATTCAATGAACGCGAAGTATACGACTATTATGGTATCCGCTTTATAGGACATCCTGATATGCGCCGTTTGTTCCTGCGTGATGACTGGGTAGGCTATCCATTGCGTAAGGACTACGATGAAAACCTCAACCCACTCCGTATGACCAATGAGGAGGCTGTAGATACAACACAATATATAGAGGTGCAACATGATGGCAGTGTAATAGAAAAACGAGAAACCATTTTTGATGAGGACGAATATATCATTAACATAGGTCCTCAACATCCGGCAACCCACGGTGTACTTCGTTTTCGCGTTTCACTGGAAGGCGAAATTATCAAGAAACTGGATGTACACTGCGGATACATACATCGAGGTATCGAAAAGATGTGCGAAAGTCTTACCTATCCCCAGACCTTGGCCCTGACCGACCGTTTGGATTATTTAGGTGCGCACCAGAACCGCCATGCTCTTTGTATGTGCATTGAACAGGCAATGGGCGTAGAAGTAAGCGAACGGGTACAATACATCCGTACCATTATGGACGAATTGCAACGTATAGACTCTCACTTGCTTTTCTTCTCCTGTCTCTGTATGGATATGGGTGCCTTGACCGCATTCTTCTATGGATTCCGTGATCGTGAAAAGATACTGGATATCTTCGAAGCAACTACCGGAGGACGTCTGATACAGAACTATAACACCATTGGAGGAGTACAAGCTGATATCGCTCCGGATTTTGTACAGAAAGTAAAAGAATTCATTGCTTATCTGCGTCCGATGCTAAAAGAATACCATGAAGTATTCACTGGAAATGTCATTGCCCAAGAACGTTTGAAAGGTGTGGGAGTTCTTTCACGGGAAGACGCTATCTCTTTCGGAGCAACAGGAGGTACAGGACGTGCCAGCGGTTGGGCATGCGATGTCCGCAAGCGTCATCCCTATGCGATGTATGGCAAGATAGATTTTAGAGAAATTGTCCACACCGAAGGCGACTGTTTTGCACGTTACATGGTCCGTATGGAAGAAATACTGGAAAGTATGAACATCATCGAGCAACTGATAGACAATATTCCTGAAGGGAACTATCAGGAAAAGATGAAACCGATTATACGCGTGCCCGAAGGAAATTATTATGCCGCCGTGGAAGGTTCTCGCGGAGAATTCGGGGTTTATCTGGAAAGTCATGGAGACAAATTTCCTTACCGCATGAAATTCCGCGCTACCGGTTTACCTTTAGTATCAGCAATGGAAACTATGTGCCGCAATGCAAAAATTGCCGACTTAATTGCTATTGGTGGAACGGTGGATTATGTAGTACCGGATATTGACCGATAATAATGTGCCAATTCTTCAATATACTACTTGAAGAATGCATTATTTATCAGACTGAGAATTAACAAATTAAATAATTACAAGTTTGCCTATTGGCAAATTAGCAAATTGACACATTATTAAATTATGTTCGATTTTAATATAGTCACCCAATGGGTACACTCACTGCTCACGTCATTTATGCCTGAAGAACTGGCAGTGCTCATAGAATGTATAGTAATTGGCGTATGTATCATGTTGGCATACGCAGTTATTGCTATCATTATGATTTTCATGGAACGTAAAGTGTGCGCCGCTTTCCAATGCCGCTTGGGTCCAATGCGTGTAGGTCCCCAAGGTACCATACAGGTATTTGCCGATGTATTCAAGATGTTGATTAAGGAAATTATCACCATCCGACATGCTGACAAGTTCCTGTACAATTTGGCACCTTACATTGTTATCCTCGCCTCTATCATGGCTTTCAGTTGCCTACCCATCAACAAGGGCATGGAGGTCCTTGATTTCAATGTAGGTATTTTCTTCTTATTGGCAGCATCCAGTATCGGCGTAGTAGGTATTTTGCTGGCAGGTTGGAGTTCCAATAACAAATATTCATTAATCGGAGCCATGAGAAGTGGCGCTCAAATGATTAGTTATGAATTATCTGTAGGATTAAGCATCCTTACTATTGTAATCTTAACAGATACCATGCAACTAAGCGAAATTGTAGAACGCCAAGCTGACGGTTGGTTCCTTTTTAAAGGACATATACCTGCATTGATCGCTTTTATCATTTATCTGATAGCCGGAAATGCAGAAGTCAACCGCGGACCGTTTGACTTGCCTGAAGCGGAAAGTGAACTGACCGCCGGATATCATACCGAATATTCCGGTATGCACTTCGGCTTGTTCTATGTGGCAGAATTTGTAAACTTGTTTATCATCGCCGCAGTAGCCACAACCATCTTTCTAGGAGGATGGATGCCGCTACATATTCCTGAACTAGACGGATTCAATGCCATTATGGATTATATTCCCGGATTTATTTGGTTCTTTGGCAAGTCATTCTTTGTTGTATGGTTACTAATGTGGATCAAATGGACATTTCCCCGTCTGCGTATTGACCAAATTCTAACACTGGAATGGAAATACTTGGTCCCAATAGGTTTGTGCAACCTGCTGTTGATGGTAATTATTGTTGTATTTAAATTACATTTCTGATGAAAGAAGAAAAACATTCCTATATAAAAGGACTACTTCATGGCATCGGTACATTACTTACCGGTATGAAAGTGACAGGACGAGAGTTTTTCACTCCTAAAGTCACTGAACAATATCCCGAAAACCGTGCCACATTAAAAATATCGCCCCGTTTCCGAGGACGGCTTATCATGCCGGTTGATGAGAATGGTAATAACAAATGTATTGCTTGCGGACTTTGCCAAATGGCTTGCCCCAATGATACAATCACCATTACCAGCGAATCTGTGACCAACGAAGAAACAGGCAAGAAAAAGAAAATATTGGTAAAGTATGAGTACGATCTGGGAGCCTGTATGTTCTGTCAACTTTGTGTGAACGCTTGTCCACATGATGCCATTCGGTTCGATACAGAATTCGAGAATGCTGTGTTCGACCGCAGCAAACTAGTTCTCACCCTGAACAAAAAATAAAAAACAAACGATATTATGACACTACAACTAATTGTATTCATTGTACTGGCGTTGTTTATCGCTGTCTGTTCGGTATTGGCAGTCACGACCTCACGTATCTTGCGTGCAGCAACTTATCTGCTGTTCGTTTTATTTGGTACAGCAGGTATTTACTTCCAGCTCAACTACTCATTCTTGGGAGCTGTACAATTACTGATTTACGCCGGTGGTATAACAGTGCTTTATGTATTTAGTATCTTATTGACCTCTTCACAAGGAGACAAAGCAGAGAGATTGAAAAATGGGAAGATGGTGGCCGGAGCTATTTCTACGATAGCAGGACTGGCTATCTGTCTGTTCGTCATGCTGAAAAATGAATTCTTGCCCTCTCATTTTGTGCATGGTGAACTGGATGTACGCACTATCGGTCATGCACTGATGGGCATGGAAAAATATCAATATATTCTTCCTTTCGAAGTAATCAGCGTGTTATTACTCGCTTGCATCGTAGGAGGAATCCTAATCGCTAGAAAAAGATAAAATTTATGGTACACATGGAATATTATCTGGTGGTTTCCACCTTTATGATGTTTGCGGGAATCTATGGTTTCTTCACCCGCCGCAATTTATTGGCCATGCTCATCAGTGTAGAACTGATACTGAATTCGGTAGACATCAACTTCGCCGTATTCAACCGATACCTCTTTCCCGAGGAACTGGAAGGCTTTTTTTTCGCCTTGTTTGCTATCGGCGTAAGTGCGGCTGAAACAGCAGTAGCTATTGCTATCATTATCAATATCTACCGCAATGTACGCAATATCCAAGTGAAGAACTTAAATGAAATGAAAAACTAATTATGGAACATACAATACTAATCCTTATCCTACCTTTCCTCAGTTTCCTGATACTGGGGCTGGCAGGTATGCGTATGAAGAACGGGCTGGCAGGGGCCATCGGCACCGTTTCACTGGCAGGGGTGGCGTTGCTTTCCTACCTCACTGCCTTCAATTATTTTGCAGGAGGCCGTACGGCAGAAGGCGTCTATCCTACTCTCACACCTTATAACTTCGAATGGTTACCTTTCACAACGAACTTGCATATTGACATGGGAATTATGCTTGACCCTATTTCCGTTATGATGCTAGTCGTTATTTCCACCGTCAGTCTGATGGTACATATCTATTCATTCGGATATATGAAAGGTGAAAAAGGCTTTCAACGTTACTACGCATTTCTTAGCCTGTTTACCATGTCCATGTTGGGACTCGTAGTAGCAACCAATATTTTCCAGATGTATGTCTTTTGGGAACTGGTAGGTGTTTCTTCTTATTTACTTATCGGCTTTTATTACACCAAGAAAGAAGCGATTGCCGCCAGTAAAAAAGCATTTATTGTTACCCGTTTTGCTGATTTAGGCTTTCTGATCGGTATCTTGATTTACGGCTATTATGCCGAAACATTCTCGTTCACACCCCAACTTCAGGTACTTGCAGTTGCCGGAAGTATGATACCACTGGCCTTGGGGCTAATGTTTATCGGTGGTGCCGGTAAAAGTGCAATGTTTCCATTGCACATCTGGTTACCAGATGCTATGGAAGGCCCTACTCCTGTCAGTGCATTAATCCATGCTGCTACCATGGTGGTAGCCGGTGTATATCTGGTAGCCCGTATGTTCCCGTTGTTTATAGGATATGCGCCCGAAGTACTGCACTGGATAGCTTATATCGGTGCGTTCACTGCATTCTACGCCGCTAGTGTGGCGTGTGCACAAAGCGATATCAAACGTGTGCTCGCCTTCTCCACTATATCTCAGATTGGATTTATGATTGTCGCATTAGGCGTTTGTACTTCCATGAATCCTCATGAAGGAGGACTAGGCTACATGGCATCCATGTTCCACCTGTTCACACATGCCATGTTCAAGGCATTGTTGTTCTTAGGAGCCGGATGTATCATTCATGCCGTACACAGTAATGAGATGAGCGCCATGGGGGGACTTCATAAATACATGCCCGTCACTCACTGGACATTCCTGATTGCTTGTTTGGCTATCTCAGGTATCTGGCCATTCTCAGGTTTTTTCTCTAAAGACGAAATTCTGACCGCCTGCTTCCAATTCAGTCCTGTTATAGGATGGATAATGACAGGCATTGCCGCCATGACTGCATTTTATATGTTCCGCCTTTATTATTGTATTTTCTGGAATGGAGAATGGAAAGGACACTCCCACGAATCCGGACTAGGTGCACATACTCCGCATGAGGCTCCACTTACCATGACATTCCCGCTGATGTTTTTAGCCGCTATCACCTGTGTTGCCGGATTCATACCTTTCGGCAATCTGATCAGTAGTAACGGAGAAGCCTATACCATTCATCTGGATATGCAGATAGCTGCTACAAGTATCATTATTGCTATAGCATCCATCGCTTTAGCTACATGGATGTATGCAGGTAAGAAACAACCCGTAGCCAACTATCTGGCACACACATTCCCACGTTTGTACACAGCCGCTTACCATCGTTTCTATATGGATGAGATATGGTTATTCGTAACCAAGAAAATCATCTTCCGGTGCATTAGTACTCCGATAGCTTGGTGGGACCGGCACGTTATCGATCAATTCTTTAACTTCACTGCGTGGAGTACTCATGCTACCGCCGATGAAATACGTGACATGCAAAGTGGAAACGTACAGCAATACAGTATTTGGTTCCTTGCAGGTGCATTGATATTGACGCTAATACTATTAATTTAATGAATAATAAAAAATCCGCCGCATGGCCATTTTTTAATTTTTAATTTAAAAAGATGAACATACTAAGTTTTTTCATTATAGTTCCCTTGTTGATGCTCGCGAGCCTTTGGGCTTCGCGCAGCATCAATCAAGTTCGCGGAGTGATGGTTGTCGGATCTTCCATTTTATTGGCATTATCCGTTTACCTCACCATTGATTATATCGAACTACGCCAAGCCGGTGCTACAGGAGAGATGCTGTTCACAGCCAGCACAGTTTGGTATGCACCGCTCCATATATGCTACTCAGTAGGAGTAGACGGTATATCAGTAGCAATGTTGCTACTTAGTTCCATTATTGTATTCACCGGTACTTTCGCATCGTGGAAGTTACAACCATTGACAAAAGAATATTTCATGTGGTTCACTCTATTGAGTGTAGGGGTATTCGGATTCTTCGTTTCAACAGACCTGTTCACCATGTTCATGTTTTATGAAGTAGCCCTGATTCCAATGTATCTGCTCATCGGTGTGTGGGGAAGCGGACGTAAAGAATACGCCGCCATGAAACTTACATTAATGTTAATGGGTGGTTCTGCATTTCTACTGATCGGAATTCTCGGTATTTTCTATGGTGCAGGTGGTGAAACAATGAATTTGCTGGAAATCGCCAAACTACATATTCCTCATGAAATGCAACGCATCTTCTTCCCGCTTATCTTCTTGGGGTTCGGAGTCTTAGGAGCTTTGTTCCCTTTCCATACATGGAGTCCCGATGGTCACGCTTCCGCACCGACTGCTGTTTCTATGCTTCACGCTGGGGTATTGATGAAACTAGGAGGTTACGGATGTTTCCGTGTTGCTATGTACCTGATGCCTGAAGGTGCGGCCATGTGGGGAGATGTATTCCTGATATTGACCACTATTTCTGTAGTTTACGGTGCATTCAGTGCTGTGGTACAAACCGACTTAAAATATATCAATGCCTATTCATCCGTATCCCACTGCGGATTGGTACTCTTTGCCCTGCTAATGATGACACGCACCAGTTGTACGGGTGCTATTCTCCAAATGTTGAGTCACGGATTAATGACCGCTTTGTTCTTCGCCCTTATTGGTATGATATACGGACGTACCCACACCCGTGATGTCCGATTAATGGGAGGTTTGATGAAGATTATGCCTTTCCTGGCTGTAGGTTATGTTATTGCCGGTCTTGCTAATCTGGGACTTCCAGGACTAAGTGGTTTTGTTGCTGAAATGACGGTCTTTGTAGGTTCTTTCCAAAATGATGATACATTCCATCGCGTATGTACCCTAGTGGCAACAACAAGTATCGTCATTACCGCAGTTTATATCCTGCGTGTAGTAGGTAAAATCCTTTACGGCAAAGTTTTGAATCCCGAACATCTGAAACTCACAGACGCAACTTGGGATGAAAGAGTAGCCGTTATCTGCCTCATCGCCTGTGTAGCAGGTTTAGGATTGGCTCCATTCTGGATAAGCGATCTGATCAGTAACAGTGTAGAACCAATCATAAGTCAATTATTAAATTAAAATTTGAGAATTAAAAATTAAAAAATAGCAATGATGGACATAACTGCAATACTCCATATGCATGCCGAACTGAGTCTGACAGCCGTTTTTATTCTGATGTTTCTGTTAGATTTATTTTTACCGGCTCCACAACGTCACTGGTTACGCCCCATGGCATGTATCCTGCTGACCATTCAACTCTTAGCAAACCTATGGCCGGAAGAGGTGACTTTATTCGGCGGCATGTACCATTCAACCCCTATGGCGTCTGTTCTGAAAAGCATCCTGACCATAGGTACCATACTGGTTTTTCTACAAGCAGACCCTTGGCTAAAACGTGAAGACACCCGCCATAAACAAGGCGAATTCTACATCCTTACCCTCAGTACCTTGCTGGGTATGTATTTCATGGTAAGTGCAGGGCACTTCCTGCTATTCTTCCTTGGATTGGAATTGGCAACCATTCCTATGGCTTGCCTCGTAGCTTTCGATAAATATAAAGGACATAGTGCCGAAGCCGGAGCCAAATTCATTCTTTCAGCTTTATTCTCCAGCGGTATTTTCCTCTATGGTATTTCCATGATTTATGGGACAACAGGTACTTTATATTTTGAAGATATCCCTGCCGAACTGACAGGAACTCCATTACAAGTTCTTGCACTAGTATTCTTCTTCTCCGGACTAGCCTTTAAATTAAGCTTGGTACCTTTTCATCTGTGGACGGCAGATACGTATCAAGGTGCACCGACTACAGTGAGCGCTTACCTGTCCGTTATTTCAAAAGGCGCAGCTGCTTTTGCTTTAATGATTATTTTAATGAAAGTATTTGGGCCAATGACTGAACAATGGAGTGAAATACTATGTATTATCATTGTAGCCACCATCACTATAGCCAATCTGTTCGCCATCCGCCAAAACAATCTGAAACGCTTTATGGCCTTCAGTAGTATTTCACAAGCCGGCTACATAATGTTGGCTGTACTGGCTGGAACTCCGCAGGGCATGGCATCCCTAGTATATTATATAGTAGTATACATTGCTGCCAATCTCGCCGTATTCGGTGTCATCAATACCATTGAACAACATACCCACGGTAAAATAGAGCGCGAAGATTATAACGGACTTTATAAGACCAACCCCAAACTAACTATGGTCATGACACTTGCTCTTTTCTCATTGGCAGGTATCCCGCCATTTGCCGGATTCTTCAGTAAGTTCTTTGTATTCATGGCAGCATTCCATAGTGGATATTATCTTATTGTATTTATCGCATTGGTCAATACAATCATTTCATTGTATTATTATTTGTTAATTGTAAAAGCCATGTTCATCACACCTAATGAAGATCCTATCGGCAATTTTCGTACAGCAACTCCGATGCGCATCAGTCTGTTGGTATGTGTAGCCGGCATATTCGCTTTAGGAATTATAAGTGGGGTATATCAACTATTAAGTGATACATCAATACTATAAAATTTTAGTTACAAGAAGAATCACAACTGAAATGATTATTGTATTTCTATGATCAATATTCTTTTACTTTAGAGGCAGAATCAATCTGTTTCCAAAGTAAAAGAATATCTTAAAGTTTCTATTCAACAAATTTATCATTATCTTCGTAGCAAATTATAAAAAATAAGCACTATGAAGAAAGTCCTCTATATTACAATACTCGCCTGCTCTACTTTATGGGTATCTTGCACAGAGAAAAATAAACAATCCGTCAGAACAGATTCCTTTATAGAAAAGAATGTAGCATTTGCACGTGCACAAATCGGGAATGAAATACGAATCATAGAAAAATCAGAAAAATTTACAAACCCCGTTACACTGAAAACTGACAGTACCATTTATTATTGTGACTACGCCGACTGGCGAAGTGTTTTTTTCCCTGGGTCAGTGTGGTATCTATATGAACTGAGTGGCGACACTACTCTCTTATCATTAGCTGATAAATACACTTCGGCCATAGAAGAAGCCAAAAAACTGACTTGGCACCATGATGTAGGTTTCATGATAAATTGTAGTTTCGGCAATGGATGGCGAACAACTAAAGTACCCAGATACAAAGAAGTCATGATAGAAGCTGCCCGTTCATTGGCTACTCGTTTCCGTGAAAAGCCAGGAATTATCCAATCATGGGATGTGACCCGAGGCTGGCAATCGGAACGCGGTTGGGAATGTCCGGTCATAATAGACAATATGATGAATTTGGAGTTACTATTTGAAGCAACTAAATTATCTGGTGATTCCACTTTTTATCACATAGCAGTGAACCATGCAGACCGCACTTTGAAAGAGCATTTCCGTACAAACGGAAGTTGTTATCATGTAATAGATTATAGTTTGGCAGACGGCATGGTACGGCATAGACAAACAGCCCAAGGATATGCAGACGAATCGACTTGGAGTCGTGGACAAGCATGGGCTATTTATGGTTACACTGTGTGTTACCGGGAAACTCATGATAAAAAGTATCTAAATCAGGCATTGAAGACTTTCCAATTCATGAAAACACATCCCCGGCTTCCCAAAGACTTGATTCCTTATTGGGATATGGATGCTCCCAATATTCCCAATGAACCACGAGACGCTTCAAGTGCTTCTTGTATAGCTTCTGCACTTTATGAAATTAGTACAATGGATGTGCCTGATGCAAACAGTTATAAGATCTATGCAGACAGTATTATGGCTTCTCTAGCCTCACCAAACTATCTGGCATCTCTTGGAAAAAATGGTAACTTTTTATTAATGCATTCAGTGGGCAGTATTCCTCATGGCACAGAAATAGATGTACCTTTAAATTATGCAGACTATTATTTCCTGGAAGCACTGAAACGAAAGCGGGACATTGAAGAAGGCACACGCTAATTATACAGACAAACAGATAACCATCCGAGTACCTTCAGTATAACTCGAGTCAACAAATATGTTACCAGACAAACGTTTAATAATTAAACGGCTTAAATATAACCCCAATCCGTTACCTTGTGCAAACTCATCCAGTTTGATAAAACACAGAAATATTTCCTCCCGTTTTTCGGGAGGAATGCCACAGCCGGTATCGGTTACTTCAATTCGTAACTTACTTTGTGCCTTATCCAACCTCATCTTAAGAGTTATAGATCCAGAATCTGTAAATTTATTAGCATTATCCAACAGGTTCTCTATCACTAACGACAAATACAATTCATTGGTGGAAATAAAAATTTCCCCTTCTGGTAATTCCAAATGATAAATTATTCCCACCCTGCTCCATCGTTCTACTTTATCCATTTCTTGTCTGCAGATATGAGTTATCTGGTTTGTTCACAAAGAAGAGGCGCATCAGATGAATCTAAATTAGCCACTACCAGCAAGTGATCTATCAACGAAGTGAGAATTTCCGCATTAGCAGTAATAATACCTGAAAAGCCAACAATAGCGTTTAATGGAGTCCGTATTTCATGACACATAGAATTAATGAATGCTGTTTTCATTTTCTCACTTTCCCCAGCTTTTTGATTCAGTTCACCTAAAACTTTTTCCATCTGTCTTTCTTCAAATCATAGTACAAGTAAAAACAAATACTCATCACCAATACAAGTACCATAAAAAGTGTAATTACTAAAATACGCCTGTTCTTAGTTTCCAAACGATAATTCTCATGGTTCAATTGATCTACTTCATACTTTACCTGTAGTTCACTAAGTTGTTTTTTCAGATTGGAAGATTTAATGGAATCCTGCACTTGTATATAGAGTTTATGATACTTAAAAGCATTTTTATTATCTTCCATAGCCTCATAAATTTGTGAATTGATATCCAATAATCCCGGGACATTAGACTGACTTGTCATCCAAGCATATTTTATCAAGCTGTCATTAGTTATCAATGCATTATGGAAATTATGCTTATATAAGTAATAATTATTCATGCCAAAAAACAATTATACTTATCAATAGGCTCCGTAACCCAAGCACTCATCTTGATCATCAGATTATAATACTTCTCTAATTTATCATCGGATAATTTATCCGCACGCATCAACAAAGAAGTATAACATTGGAGATATCGTATATTAATATTATAGAAAGGACGTTGACGAGCATAGTACAACTCATAATATTTTCTATATTGCTGAAGCTATTTTTCAACATATTCAATATATAGATCTCCTTTATCTATAAAGTTCAAGGTCGAAAGAAAATTCCATACAGTACAAATACGAAACTTGAATCCTTCCTCATATGGTAACTGACAAGCCAGCTTATAAGCAGTTTCCAAATAGGGATCAGCCTCTTCATATTTACCTTCACTACACAAAGCATAGCCTGTAATAAAAGTCTGTTCCATCTGTATGTAAATATCATTCCCACCTATATTTTCTTTACCCATAAAAGCCAATTCCTCTGTTATAGCAGTTTCAACCTCATTATTCCTGACTCTGCCTGCAAACAATCTCATTCGTAAAAAGAATAAATATGGATGAGATTCTTCCAGTGTCCCAACATCCTTTAAAAGAGACATATAATACCAAACAGAATCGGCATGATAAACTTTAATATACGAGAAAACCAAATCAGAAAGAGCCTCAAACATATGAGTCTTATCATTTACTGCTTTTGCGGTGAAATACATTTATTAAGATAATCCACTTCTTCAGGTTTCTCAAAATAAAAATCAGCCAAACCTCTGTAAATCTCAATTTGTAGAGAAAACTCTACAGGACTTCCTATAATATTCAGAAGACTATCTTTGGTAGTAGAAATACTACTTCCTATAACAACAAAAATCCCCAAACAGATATCAGTATATAACAAGTGATATATTTCATAATATCAGATTATTAAGGTACGAATATACAAATAATATAGCAATGTAGCAGCAATTATTCTTTCATTATTAGAATTTACACAATAATGGGCAATTAATCCACTTATTTTTTAATTATATGCTTTAATATTGCATCGTGGATATTTTCTGGCAACTATGAAATTATTAATTATTAAACATCAAATATATGGTAAAAAAGTTAGTTAGTGTATTTTGTATATGTGCATATTTTGGACTTGCTCATGCACAAATACCACAAGAGATTTGGAAAGAAAGTGAGCAAATAGAAAAACAAATCAAAAAGACCTCTTTTCCCGATCGTGTGTACAACATTAAAGATTTCGGTGCCAAAGAAGGAAATAATGGTGAAATATTCTGCCATGAAGCAATCAATCTGGCTATCCTCACATGCAGTCAAGCAGGTGGAGGAACTGTATTAGTTCCACCCGGAGAATTTCTAACAGGTCCTATCACACTGAAAAGCAATGTAAATCTGCATTTGGAAGAAGGCGCCTATCTAAAATTTTCTTCAGAGAAATATCTATATACTCCAACCGTACTCACCCGCTGGGAAGGAGTAGACTGTTACAATTTGCATCCATTAATTTATGCTTATGGAGAAAGTAACATAGCTATCACCGGTAAAGGTATTATAGACGGACAGGCCAGTAATGATAACTGGTGGAGTATGTGTGGTGCTCCACACTATGGCTGGAAGGAAGGTATGACAGCTCAAAAAAATGGCGGCAGAAACAAATTACTGATGTACGCCGAAACATTTGCCCCGATAGATAAACGCCAAATGACTTTTGAAGACGGTTTACGTCCCCAGCTTATCAATCTATATCGTTGTAACACTATTTTAATAGAAAATGTAACATTGAAAAATTCTCCATTTTGGGTTATCCATCCTTTATTTTGTGAAAGTCTGACAGTACGTGGGGTTAAAGTATCCAGTCACGGTCCCAATAGCGATGGCTGCGATCCGGAATCAAGTAAGAACGTATTAATTGAAAACTGTATATTCGATACTGGAGACGACTGCATCGCTATTAAAAGCGGACGGAATGCGGACGGACGGAAATGGAACGCACCAAGTGAAAATATCATTGTACGCAATTGCGAAATGAAAGACGGACACGGTGGTGTAGTTGTAGGTAGTGAGATCTCGGGAGGATATAAGAACCTGTTTGTTGAAAACTGCAAAATGGACAGTCCGAACCTAGAACGTGTCATCCGCATCAAAACCAACAACTGCCGCGGTGGGGTCATTGAAAATATTTATGTGCGTAATATAGAAGTAGGCGAATGTCGCGAAGCCGTTTTGAAAATCAACCTGCAATATGAAAACCGTGAAAAATGTGACAGAAGTTTCCCACCTGTAGTACGCCATGTATATCTGGATAATGTTACTAGTGAAAAAAGTAAGTACGGAGTCTTAATTACCGGATATGACGACCGTGTCAATATTGAAGATATCCATGTAACAAACAGCCGTTTCAATAATGTAGAGAAAAAAGGGAATTTAATTACCGGAGCTAAAGATGTAGTACTGAATGAAGTATATATCAATGGAAATAAGGTGAGAAAATAAGATCCCCCTTATTATATCGGGTGAACAATGAGTTCACCCGATATAATGATAAAACATAACTTTACTATCATTTATCTTCATCGTCCAATCTGATTTTTTGCATATTCTGTAGAAGTCATTCCCCAATAAGACTTAAAACTTTTACTAAAATAATGAGGATCACTAAAACCTACCATATAAGCTATTTCCGCCATTGTATATTGGTTTTCCTTAATCAGTTCAGCAGCTTTCCTCATGCGTATTTCTTTTATATACATTATAGGAGCCATACCAGTTAAAGATTTCAACTTATGAAAAAAATTGGTCCGACTCAGACTGAAATAACTGACCAATTGATCTACATTCAATTCCGGATTACCAAGTTGCTCTTCCATAATTTTAGCTAACTTATTAAGAAAAGCAGCGTCTCTTGCCGACAATTGAACCGATCTGTCTTTTTCTTTATTTTCGTTCCCCTCTTCATATCCTACTTTACAATAATATGCTTGTAACATTTTACGCCGAGCTAGGATATTTTCTACTTTAGCTTGCAGATAATTAACACTGAACGGCTTCGTTATGTAATCATCAGCTCCTGTATGAATACCAGTCAGAATGCTATCCATATCTGTCTTGGCAGTCAATACTATGGCAGGAATATGCGAAGTTCGTTCATCGTTCCTTAGTTCCTGCAACATCTGTAGACCACTTTTTACAGGCATCATGATATCAGTAATTATCATATCAGGCAGATCAGAAAAAGCCTTTTTTAATCCAACCTCGCCATTATTAGCCTCAACAAACCGATATGCTTCCTGAAATATTTGTTTGATAAATACTCTTAATTCATAATTGTCTTCAACAATAAGCATGAGCGGCTTCTCCACTTCATTCAATTCTTGTAGTTCGTTTTGAGAATTGAAATCTAAATTTGTATCTTCATTCCAATCTGATAATATATATTCCGTGTCAGACGGATAATGTTTTTTACCTTTTAATAGCCTTACAGTAAATAGACTCCCTTTTCCGAACTCACTTTCCACATTTATACTACCATGATGCATTTCCACAAGTTCTTTAGCCACTGAAAGTCCGATACCAGAACTTAAAGGAGCGTAAATGCTATCCGGAACCACATTCTCGTAACGATTGAAAATCACTTTCTGCTTTTCTCTCTTTATCCCTACTCCTTCATCTTGGATTTGAAGAAGGACTGCATTCCCATCATCTTTCATACTAACCCAAATGTTCTTGCCATCAGAAGTGTATTTGAAGGCATTAGACAGCAAATTAAAAATAACTTTCTCTAATTTATCTTTGTCCACCCAAAGATTTACTTTAGACAATTGAGTGTTAAAATTCAAACTAATATGCCGCTCTTGAGATAAAGTTGTAAAATAGTTGATTATTTCTTTCGTGAAACTGATAATATCCACATACTGAACTCTCAGTTTCATCTTGCTATTCTGGATTTTACTAAAATCCAAGATCTGCCCTACCAACCTCTGCATACGGTCACTATTCTTTTTAATAATCTTCAAAGTATCTCTCACCTTCCCAGAAAGACTTTCGTCTCTGAGTATATATTCCAAAGGTCCGGTAATCAATGTTAATGGAGTTCTTAATTCGTGAGACACGTCAGTAAAGAAGCTGAGTTTTAATTGAGTAATCAATTCTTCATTTTTAGCCTTATTTTTTATCCGATAAAAAACGGTATATACATAAATGGCAACTGCTATAAATAATACAATCAAAAAGAAATAGAGCATAGTAGCACAAGGTGTCTCAGAGAAAGTAGGAAGCACTTCAAAAGAAAGTGTTCGTTCATTTTCAACCCATACACCTTCATTATTGGTAGACTTTACACGAAATACATATTTTCCCGGAGGAAGATTAGTATAGTTAGCCTCATGCCCGTTATCCGTCAAACGAAAGTTTTTATCAAAACCGTCTAACTTGTAAGCATATTGAATATACTCCGTATTGGTCATGTCTAGAGCAGAGAATACCAACCTGAGGGTGTGATTATTAGGAGGTAACTGCATATCCTTGCTATTATCAGGATTAACAGACAAAATAGAAGGAGTTTTTCTGGGAGTCAGTTCCTGATTGTTTACCCAAATAGAAGAGAAAAATATTTGTGGTATAAAATCTGTTTTATGAATATTCTCAGGGGTAAAATAGAACAAACCTCGGTTAGTACCAAAAAAAATCTGCTTGCCATCTGTTGCCCCTACACCTTCACTAAAATGCATATTAAACGCGATATGCTCACTAGAATACTGAATCTGTTCGGCCGAAGCTACAAATTTCACTAATCCACCACCCGTCACCAACCATAAATTTCCTTGTTTATCCTCGTGCATGGAATAAATAATATCTGAAATAAGTCCATTCTTCTGTGTGAAGGATTTACATTGATAAGAATGGAGCCCCATGGGAGAAAGCTCATTTAACCCTCCGCCATAAGTAATGGCAAAAATGTTCCCATTATCCATACATTGAATCATTTGTACGTCATTATTACTAAGACTATTCACATTTCCCTGTTCACGGCATATAGAATGAAAATCTATTTCTTCAGGACAATGAAAAGAAACCTTAAATTGTAAAATTCCCGCTGTTGTAGACACCCAGATACGCCCTTGATTATCTTCAGTAATATGTCTGACTTTATAAAAATGACTAATCGGATATCTCTTTAACAAATTGCGATGATTGATAAATCTTAAAGTACCATCAGGCATAGTTTCAATCAAATTCAATCCACCTCCGTAAGTAGCTACCCAAAGTCTCTGCCTACTATCCTGAAAAGTAAAATAGATATTATCATTACTCAATGAATAGGGGTCGTCAGCTTTATGTTTAAAATGCTGTAGCTTAAAATTGCCTTGTGAAGTTTCTATTGCTTTTATCAATCCCTGGCCTTTAGTCGAAATCCAATAAACACCAGCCGAATCTTGCATGATGGCATATACTTTGCCCCATTTCATCCTTTTCAATAATCGAAGCCGGGCATCATATATGGAAACATTCATATCTCTGCTTCCCGTCCAAATACGTTGTTTTTTGTCTATATACAGTGCCCTGATCTCATTATCAGGTAACTCTACATCCTGAGGAGCAGGTGTATAGATATGAAATTTATCAGGGATAAAAGTGATGCGCTTAAGTCGGTTGAGCTGGGTACTCATCCATAAATTTCCTTGTTTATCAACAAAAGCAGCAAAACAGCGGTCATTTGATTTCCACTTGACAGGCTGCTCCGTAGTATTAAAAGGTATTAACCGCCTATTTTGAGAATCAAAATAAGAAAATCCTCCGCCCTTAGGGTGTACCCATAAAATATCATTCCGATCCTCAAAAGCAAAAAAATCACTTTCAGTATTTAGTGGTCTTCCCTGTTCATCCTTTCCTTCAATAAAGCTTAAACGCTGTGTTTTCAGATCAAACAAAGTGACTCCCGGAACAGGATGTACAAGCCACAATAAATCTCCACAAGTAATTTTAGCAGACTCTATGTTTTTGTCTTTCAACAGAGAAAGAGAATCAAGCATCACATGTCTTATCTCACCGAGAGAGTCATGAATAAAAAAGCCATCCGAATCAGTAACATATATCAGTCCAGCCACAGAAGGCAAAATAGAAATCACAGAAGCCGATGTTGGCAATTGAGTATGGATAGAAAGTTCTCCTGTCAACAAGTATTTATAGACTTTGCCTTGATGTGCACCTAAATATATATATTCTTCCAACTCTGTTGCAAAATAAAAAGGTATTTTCTCACTTTTTCGACAATCAGACAAAGAAATAATAGAAAGTTCTGAATCATATAATCGATATACCCCCTCATCCGTAAGAAGCCATTCCTGTAATTTCGAATCCATAAATACAGACCGGATTTTACCAGTAGCCAAAGTATTTTCTCTTGATGAATAGAATTGAAATGTCATAGATAAATCTTCAGGAGCCGTAACGACCCGTACTGCACTCCCATCTTCACATAATAACCATACTATTCCATTCGGAAGGACAGATATTGACCGAAAGTTATTGACTGTTTTTTGAATGACAGGTTCAAAGACTTCCTTGTCAGGATTAAAACGATAACAAGTGGAATCATAACACAATACCCATATACATCCGAATTTATCCTCGACTATATCCAATAAACGATCATTGGTCAATCCTCCCAGATCTTCCATATTCGATTTATAATTCTTAAAATTATAACCATCAAAACGATAAAGCCCATTCCAAGTAGCAAACCATAACAAACCTTTATGATCTTGGATAATATCATTGACCAGCCCATCCTCCACTCCATTCTGACTGGAAAAGTACGTAACTGAATATTTTTGAGATATAGCTCCTTTTGCCAGTACATCGGCTGTAAAAAAGCATAGTATTACTACACAGAAAAAGGTAAGAATATCAACCCAGTATGTTTTCATATCAAAGTAATGTGTTTCCTTTGCGAAATTAGCAGAAAATGGGTATTCATCAAAGTACTTTCTATTTTTAATCCACCGCAATATATGTTGTTTAGCTACCTTTGATAGATATTCCAACTAAATTATCAGTTTTTCCACTTATAAAAAGATAACATCCGTCTATATTTGACATCAAAACAAAAACAACTCTAATACTAAATTAATAATGAAAGACATGAGAAAAAAAGAGTATTTAAAATCCCGCTCTGTTATAGTACAGGGTATTCATTCTCCAAAAAGATTTTGGTTTGCTTGCGGACTTTCCTTAGGACTAGTTTCCTTACCATTATCCACTTTTGCAAACAATTGGTCAAACCAACTAGGTTCATCAATTCAAAAATCAATTCAACAAAACCGAATCATTACAGGTAGTGTCATAGACGAAAGCGGAGAAGCATTAATCGGCGTTTCCGTATTGGTAAAAGGAACTACTTTAGGAACGGTAACCGATTTAGATGGTAATTTCACACTGGAAGTTCCAACAGGTGCAATCTTAGTTGTTTCATATGTAGGGTATAAAACACAGGAAATAAAAGTAGGAGAGCAGCAAAAACTAGCTATCACGGTCGAAGCAGACAACAAATTGTTAGATGAAGTGGTAGTAGTGGGCTATGGTGTAGTAAAGAAATCAGACCTTACAGGTTCTGTAGGTAGTGTAAAATCCGAAACAATTTCTGCCAAAGGTGCAACATCAGTTGTCGAAAGTCTACAAGGGCAAGTTGCCGGAGTGAATATCTCACAGTCTTCTAGCCGTGCCGGTGACGGATTCAATATTCAGATTCGAGGTAAAAGTTCATTAAATGGCGGCAATCCATTATATGTAATCGATGGAGTAGTTTGTGAAAATATGGATTTTCTAAATCCGATGGATATTGAAAAAGTAGACATTTTGAAAGATGCTTCATCTACCGCTATCTATGGTTCACGGGCCACAAATGGTGTAGTGATGATTACCACCAAAAAAGGAGACAAAGATATAGCCAAGACTACAGTCAGTTATGATGGATATTATGGTATAAAAACCAAAGCCAATATGCCGGACTTTATGGAAGGAGATGATTTCATGAAATTCCGTTTCTCCCGTTATCTAGTTTCATCTATGGATGCCTCTTCAGGAATGACTAACTGGGAAATGACTGATGCCAATTTCCTGAACTTCTGGGGAAATGGCAGTCAAATAGTGAAAGATATGTATCTCAATAAAAATTACACCGATTGGGTAGATATCATAACCCGTAACGGCTCACAACAGAATCATTTCATCAATATTTCCGGAAATACAAAAAATATAACCTACCGCGTAGGACTAGGGTATCAAAATGAGGAAGGAATCATGTATGACGGTTATGAACGCTGGAATATAAAAGGAGCCGTAGATCATAAGATTTCAGATAAAATCTCAGCCGGATTCTCCACAAATATGGCAACAGCATCCAAAGAGAGTGGTAGCAACTACTCTATTTTGGAAGGGTTCCGTATGACCCCTAATATGCCATGCTATTATTGGGAAGGGGAAAAGGCAGGACAGTTAATTTCACAACCAGGTAAAGATACCGCCATCTATCCCAATGGTGGTGGTCCGACTTCCTCCATCAATCCAGTGGTGGACCGTTTGAACTCAAAAGACGATACACGTTCTTATGATGTGATGGCAAATATTTATTTGCAATACAGCCCCGTTAAAGAAATAATTCTTAAAACTACTTTCTCCCCCATGTATACCAAAACCCATCGTGGTACATTCTATAACGGAGAAACCCAACTTCGTTCTGGAAAAACAAACATGGCCGAAAACTATAATGATGAAATATTCTCGTATACTTGGGATACGCAAGCCAATTACATCAAGAATTTTGGAGATCATAGTCTGAATGCCTTGGCCTTATTCAGTGTCTATGAACAAAAGTTACAAGGCGACTATATCAATGTAGTGGATATGCCATTTGATGTAGACTGGCATAATCTTGGTTCAGGCACTGTACAAAGTCAGTCTAGCTATTATAAAAAAATCTCCATGTTATCTTATGTAGCCCGTATCAACTATGCCTACAAAGGCAAATACATGCTGACTGTATCTTCACGTTGGGACGGCAGTTCCAAATTCCAAAAAGACAATCGTTGGGGGATGTTCCCCTCAGCTGCCATGGCATGGCGCATTTCCGATGAAGATTTTATGGGATTTGCCAGCAAATGGTTAAGCAATTTAAAACTCCGTGCCAGCTTTGGCGTTACCGGTAATAATGCCGGTGTAGGGCCTTATGACACACAAGCTTTTGCAAATATTAAATATTACTATAATTACGGATCGTCTGTTGCCAACGGTTATGGTTATACCATGACAAACGCCGACCTGACTTGGGAGAAGACAACCGAAATCAACCTCGGTCTTGACTTCGGTTTCTTGAATAATCGTATCAATGGATCTATCGATATCTACAACAAAGATTCCAAAGATCTCTTGATGGAGATGGAAACTCCATTTGAACTAGGTTCCTATACAGGCTCCATTGTAAGTAATGTGGGTAAGGGGAACAATAAAGGTATAGAAATCCAACTGAATACCATCAACGTAAAGAATAAAGATTGGAACTGGGAAACAACCTTCTCTTTTGCGCGTAACATTAACTCTATCAAAGAATTGAATGGTACCAAAGAAGACTTAGTGGGTAACAAATGGTTTATCAATCACCCTATAGACGTAGTCTACGGCTATAAATACACCGGAATTGTACTCGAGAAGAAGCGCAAGCTTATGCCCAAGACCCGAAAATGAAAACCAAATTCTATGAAGGCGAGATGAAAATCTATGATAAGGATGGCAATGGTACTATTGATGCCAATGACAAAATGATCCTCGGACATTGTGCTCCGACCTGGACCGGCAGTTTCACTTCTAACCTGTCATACAAGAATATTGATTTCTCTTTCAGTATTTACACCAGTCAGGGAGGAATGGTATACTCTCCCTTCATGGCCGAATTCGTAGACTATGGACAGCGTGGCATGAATCGTCTGAACATGGATTACTATATACCGCAAGGTGCTCCGATACTAGGTGCTGATGGCTCTATAGCCTATCAGGAAGCCACTCATTACGGTAGTTATCCCTTCCCGACCAATGGTGGAAATGGTAAAGGAGGCGGTGCATACTGGCAAAGTGGTGCCAATGAGGACCGGGCACAAAATTTCGTTGATAACTCATATGTCCGAGTCAAAAACATTACTCTTGGCTATACTTTTCCACAGAAATGGATTTCAAAACTTCATATTTCCAATTTAAGAATCTACGCCAATGTATTAAACCCCTTCACTTTCACAAGTTATGAAGGATTCGACCCCGAATGGGCTGATGCACAAGTAGGTGACGGTACCGGTGGTGTCAGTTCAAGAACTTATCAAGTTGGTGTAAATTTAAAATTCTAAAATTAAATGATTATGAAAAAAATATATTTCATTATGGCATTAGGATTGGCAACTCTCTCAGGATGTTCGGATTTTCTTGACCAAAACAACAAATCTAATGTTCCATCAGCTGAATTTTATCAGACTTCGGCAGGATTCGCCAGTTTAACTAACAGCGCTTACTCCACACTGCGGGAGCTTTATAATGCCCAACCGCAATTATTCGTAGCGGGAACAGACCTGTATGCAGACGGAAAGTCACAGGGAGTAGTCATGAGCCAATATACCTTCACTGCAGATGAAGGCATTATAAAAAATTTCTATGTAAGTTGTTTTAAAGGTATTCAGCTAGCCAATAGCGTTATATCTTATGGAGACATAACGGAAGATTCCAGTGTACGACTGCAATATGTGGACGAAGCACGTTTTATCCGTGCATGGTATTATTTCCAACTAGTGCAACAGTTCGGGCCTGTAGCTTTGAACAAACAAATGTTTGACCATGCCGAAATGAGTCATGAACGTGCCAGTCTTGCAGATGTTTATAAGTTCATCATTGAAGAGTTTGAGTATCTAGCCTCTTCCGAATCCCATTTAATGGAACGTGCCAACTCCGGTGTAGGACGTGCCAATAAACGCGCAGCAACCTTTTACTTAGCCAAAACCTATCTGACTCGTGGATGGCTAGATGGCACTGATTACGAAGCCCAAGAAGAAAATATAGCTCAAAATTCAGACTTCGCAAATGCAGCTAAGTATGCCTTGGAAGCAATTAATGGCGAAATTCCTTTCCTCTCCATAGAAGAAGCTTTTGACGTAGAAAATGAAGAAAACAATGAAATATTCTGGAGCATACAGTTTAATTCGGCTGCTGTAGAAGATCCCGTAAAAGACGGTTCCTACCAACAAGCCCAATTCGGAGCTTATTTAGGTGGTTCCGAAAAACCAAGAAATAAGGCAATTGACGGTTGCTTTGCTCCTTCACTACGTCTACAGCAAATGTATAGTCGGGGTGATGCACGGTTGGAACAAACTTTTATGTTAGAATTCCATACCAGTTATTTCGACTATTACTCAGCACCGACTAGTTCTTCTATCATTTATTATTATGCTCCAGCATGGGCTACAGATGAAGATATCGCTGCCTGGAAAGCAGACGATCCCTATGGAATTAAAAAGAATACACTGGTAAGCAAAACAATAGCAGACGGTGGTATTGCTCCATCCAACGGTGCCCCAGCCACATACAAAGACCGTCGTTCACAAGACTACGGCAATGCTTGTATCAAGAAATTTGATGATTATTCAGAAACTTCTATTGCTAACCGTAATTCTACTTGCAGCATGCATGATGTGGTAGTAGCGCGCTTAGGAGAAACCTATCTGATTGCCGCCGAAGCCTATTTAAAAATGGGTAAAACAGAAGAGGCTGCACAAATGATCAATAAACTTCGTCAACGTCCAGGAACTATTCGTAAAGGATACACAACAGAAATGACTGTCACCAGCAACGATATTAATATTGATTTTATTCTTGATGAACGTGCTCGTGAATTAGCTGGAGAATATGTCCGTTGGACAGATTTGAAGCGTACTCACACTTTAGTGGAATATGCCACAAAATATAATGAAGACGGCATAAAAGAATCTGCTATGATAGGCCCTGATGGTAAATACAAGATTCTTCGTCCTATTCCACAAGCTGCCATTGATTTGAATCAAGCTAAAGTGACACAAAACCCTGGTTATTAAGTTAAAAAACATGCTGATGAAAAATTTTTTACTTATTCTTCTATACTTTATAAATAATGTATTAGTCTTGTCAGCTCAAGGTACTCCCGGTAAATGGGGAGATCAGGGCAATGGAACATACATAAATCCGATTTTAAATGCTGACTACTCTGACCCGGACGTTATCCGGGTCAGAGATAAATATTACATGATAGCTTCCGACTTTCATTTTCTAGGAATGCAAGTATTGGAATCTTCAGATATGATCAATTGGAAACTGATTTCCCAAATCTATCACCATTTTGATTTTCCCGGCTGGGATAACAACCAACAATATGCAGGAGGTTCATGGGCACCCTCAATTCGTTACCATGATAACAAATTCTGGGTCTTTTTCTGTACTCCCAAAGAAGGATTATTCATGTCAAATGCTGTCAATCCTTCAGGTCCTTGGAGCCTTTTACATTTAGTTAAGAAAGTAGAAAAATGGGAAGACCCTTGCCCCTTTTGGGATGAAGATGGTCAAGCATACCTAGGCCGGAGCCGTCATGGAGCCGGGCCTATCATTATTCATAAAATGAGTGCAGACGGTACACGTCTACTTGATGAAGGAATGACCGTATACACCGGACCTGTAGCCGAAGGAACAAAAATTTTCAAAAAAGATGGTTACTATTATCTCTCTATTCCGGAAGGAGGAGTAGGTACGGGATGGCAGACTATCCTCCGCTCAAAAAATATATATGGTCCTTATGAAAAGAAAGTAGTATTGGAACAAGGAAGTACTACGATAAACGGCCCTCATCAAGGAGCCATTGTCGATACTCCGGATGGTCAATGGGCTTTTTTTCATTTCCAACATCATCATGCCTTAGGCCGTGTAGTTCATCTTCAGCCCATGCATTGGGAAAACGATTGGCCCGTTATCGGAGTAGACTTTGATAGAAATGGAATAGGAGAACCTGTATATGTATGCCAGAAACCCATTGAAAGCAAAACCATATTCGCTCCGCAAACAGATGATGATTTCTCTACCCCCAACCTATCACTACAATGGCAGTTTAATCATAATCCGACAGACCACGCATGGTCCTTATCGGCACATCCAGGTTCACTCACTCTGAAAGCATTGAAATCTTCAACCTTCAGACTGGCACGCAACACCCTGACACAAAAGATTATGGGGAATATAAGTGAAGCTACAATAGCTATGGATTTTACAGAAATAGCTGATGGGCAACGATGCGGATTAGCTTGCATGGGAAAAGAAAATAAAGTTCTAGGTATCAAGATGGAGAAAGGACAAAAATATCTATACATATCCAATGACACAACAGAAATAAGTACAACTTTCCTAAACGGAAACCAGATTTATCTACGTGTATCCATCGACATGCTCAATCAAAAGTTCCAATATTTCTACAGTACAGATAATATACGTTTTATTCCTTATGGAACTTCCTTTTTTATTCCATTCGGTTTTTGGAAAGGTGCCCGCATTGCACTATATTGTTATAACAAAGAACAGGAAGCAGGAGCAACTTCATTTCAATGGTTCAAATACAAACATGACGGACCTCAAAATAAAATAGAAAATACAGCCGAACAGATTATTGCCAATATAGCGCGCACTTCATTTCCGCATAAGAAAATAAAAGTGATCTGCCCTGATTCCGCTTCCAACCAAAAAGGTCATTCACGCCAGTTAATACAGCGAGCAATAGACTCTTGTTCTTTGGCAGGCGGAGGACACGTTATAATTTCGAAAGGAATCTATTATTTAAAGGGAAATCTAGTACTGAAAAGTGATGTCAATTTACATTTAGAGAAAGACGCCTATCTACTTTTCAGCGGTAAGGCTGATGACTTTCTTCCTGAAGTATGGACACGTTGGGAAGGTACGGAACTATATGGACATTCTCCCATGATTTATGCCAAACATGCCACTAATATAGCCATTACAGGACAAGGTACCATAGACGCCCAAGGAGGACGGGAATTTGCTTCATGGTCTCAGATAGAGGTATCAGACAGAAATCGTCTGCGTAAAATGGGAGAAAAACTAATCCCTGTCACAGAAAGGATCTTTGGGAAAGGTACTATACTACGTCCCTCTTGCATACAATTCATGGGATGTTCTCGCATTTTAGTAGAAGGTATCACCATTAAGAATTCTCCTTTCTGGACCATTCATCCTGTATACTGTGACAATGTAATAGTACGAAGCATCACCATTGACAGTCACTATCCTAATAATGATGGATGTGATCCTGAATCAACTTCCAATGTATTAATAGAAGAATGTATTTTCCGCACAGGAGATGATGCCATAGCTATCAAAGCAGGCCGTGACGCCGACGGCCGTGAAATAGGACGCCCTTCAAAAAACATCGTCATTCGTAATTGTCTGTTCCAGTCTGAATGCAATGGATTATGTATCGGCAGTGAAATGTCAGGCGGTGTAGAAAACATATATATGGATAATATACAAATAGGAACGGTCAAGAATGCCCTTTATTTTAAATCCAACCGTGACAGAGGAGGATATATTCGTAATATACAAGTCAGCAATATTACTATAGAACGCTCAAAAGGGGCAGTGCTCCGTTTTGAAACCAATTATTTTGGTTTCCGAGGTGGCAGACATACCTCTCAATACGAGAATTTCCGCATCAACAATGTAAAGGCTGGCTGTTCCGACCATTATGCAATTTTTATAGATGGATATGAAGAAAAGCCTATCAAAAATATTGAGATAGAGCATTTCCATGTACAAAAGGCCCCTCATCCTTATTACTTAAGGTGTGTAGAAAACATCTGCCTCAAAGCTACTTTTGTAAATGGACAAAACTTACCGGAATATCCGAAAAAACAAAAAGAACGTGTAATACTAGATGTTTACTGATTCTTCACAAAATCTGTATAATAGAATAAAAGTTCTGCAAACAGAACTTTTATTCTATCTATATGCATATCTTATTCCAAACACTCATCAAGTTCACCTATCAACTCTTCTTTATCAAGATGCCGCCCGATAAAAACTATTTTCTGCATACGGTCTCCATATTTATCATCCCAATCCCGCAACAAGCCGGGCTCCTGACGCATTACCTCCATCAGTTCTTCTTCAGGTGCCGTAGCATACCATAAACCAGCTTCCTTCAACTTTTTCTGCACACCAGCCTGCTCAAAAAGAAAAGACATATCACGATTATTGCTGAAATAACAGACTCCTTTTGCACGAATGATATTACGACTCCATCTGGTTGATACAAAACGATCGAATTTATGGATATCAAAAGCCGGACGACGATAATACACAAAAGTACTGATACCATATTCATCCACTTCACTACCCTCATGATGATGATGGTGCGCGTGTTCCTCCGCTTCTTTTTTCTGCTCTTCCGTAAGGGCGCTCTCTATTCCACGTATCCAACCGGCAGAAGTGGCAGTACGTTCAAAGTCAAATACTTCAGTATAGATTATCTTATTCAAATCCACATCAGCATAATCACATTCTATTATTTCAGCTGCAGGTTGCAATGTACGGATAATCTGTTTGATACGTTCCAATTCGTCATGTTTCACTTCTGAGACCTTATTCAATAATACAACATTACAAAATTCAATCTGTTGGATAATCAGATTTTCAATATCCTCTTCGTCAATACCTTTACGGGTCAAATCGTTGCCACAAGAAAACTCACTTTGCAGACGTAAGGCATCTACCACAGTCACAATACAATCCAAACGACATCCCCCGTACGTATTCTCCATACTTGAAATAGAACAAATAGTCTGTGCGATAGGAGCTGGTTCACAAACACCACTTGCCTCAATCACAATGTAATCAAAACGCTCCAACTTCATAATATCATCTATCTGCTCCACCAAATCCATCTTCAGAGTACAACAGATACAACCGTTCTGAAGTGCTACCAAGCTTTCGTCTTTCTTTCCTACAATCCCTCCTTTCTGTATGAGATCAGCATCAATATTCACCTCACCGATATCATTGACAATAACCGCAAACTTAATACCACGTTTATTAGAAAGAATATGGTTCACTAATGTCGTTTTTCCACTGCCTAGATAACCGGTCAAAAGCAGTATAGGAATTTCTTTTACTCTCATATAAAATTCAATATTACTTTCACAAAGGTATAGAATGATTAATTTCCAAACAATAGAAAACATCTTTTTATACCTTATAAACAAAAAATACTCTTCACATACCACCCAGTTAGAATCTATTAAAATTTAATTCGCAGTGCAATATTTTTCAAAAAATGCTTTAAATATTCCAAGAGTATAACTATATTTCGCAAAACAAATTTATAATAACAATGAGAAACAAATTAGCACAAAAAATCAAATTAGGCGCAGCCTTGTTATTGATGGCGGGAACTTCAGCCCTCGCACAAATCTCCAATCAAATTTATATCCCTACTCCTGAAAATATAAAAGCACGGCAGGAATTTCAAGATAATAAATTCGGCATATTTCTTCATTGGGGCATTTACAGTATGACCGCTCAAGGAGAATGGTATATGAACACTCACAACATCAACCGTGATGAATACGCCAAACTGGCATCCGGATTCTATCCTTCGCGCTTCAATGCTGCCGAATGGGTTTCTGCCATCAAAACCTCCGGAGCCAAATATATCTGTATCACCAGTCGACACCATGACAGTTTCTCAATGTTTGATACAAAAGAATCCGATTTTAATATCGTAGACGCTACTCCTTTCAAACGAGACGTACTAAAAGAACTGGCAGAAGAATGTCAAAAACAGGGCATCAAACTCCATTTTTATTATTCGCATTTGGACTGGTTTCGTGACGACTATCCGGAAGGAAACACCGGACAT